>Ga0206961_1132_pt1 | contig 13046 bp, 10 predicted proteins | sample Alteio_BWOrgHeat_30_FD_153238 | JGI IMG/M metagenome (GOLD analysis project Ga0206961, IMG submission 153238) | Enriched cells from forest soil in Barre Woods Harvard Forest LTER site, Petersham, Massachusetts, United States -... | ecosystem: Environmental > Terrestrial > Soil > Temperate forest >...
TGCGTCTGGAAGATTGTGCAGTTTATATGACAGATGCTGAGGGAATCATTTCAAGCCGGAACGGGCAGGCGGCACTTATTTACGGCTACCGGCCAGAAGAAGTACTGGGCACCAGTTCCGCCCTGTTTTATCAGGAGCAGGATATAGAAAACGATCTACCCGGCCATAACCGGAGTATGGCCGTCAGGAAGGGTGGTTTTGAAAATGAAGGCTGGCGGGTGAAAAATGGCGGATCCTTATTCCAGATGAATTCTTTCGGTTTTTCACTGTTTGATGAAAAAGACACGTTATGCGGTTTCCTGGAATTTCTTCGTGGACGCCATGATACGCAATTTGTTCAGGGATGGACAGATCCTGCGGAAGCTGACCTGGCTGATTCTGTTGTATTTCTTAACAGGACGGCGCTGGCCGGATGTGTGTTAAACTGGGGACAGGAGGCGAAGGGTGTTATTCCTTTGTCTATTGACGTGATGTCTTTCTGCAATCCGCGGATTGCAGAAATCATGAAAAAAATTTTGACCCCGGCGTCTAGAATCCCACGCAGAATTTTCTGTTATTGAAAGGCATTCACTTTTCTGAACTGCTTAGAAAAAATCTGACGAAAGCAAATGGAGAAAAAACCACAGCCATCATTTTCATCGTGAGATATAGCCGCTTATAATCATGCTTAGATTCGAGAACATCACATCTCAGATACAGGTGCTCATACTGGAAGACAGTTTGCAGGATGCCGAACTCGTAGAGAAACTGCTGGCAGAGGCAAATCCACTCTACCATTTCCGGGTGGCCCAAACCAGGGCCTGTTTTCTGAAAGAACTGGATACCTGGAAACCGGATGTGCTTCTTATAGACAACTGCATTACTGACTTTGACGGCATTGACGCCCTTCGCCTCGTTCAGCAGCGGTCGCTGAACATCCCTTTCATTATCGTAACCGAATATGTTTCTGAAGAATTCGCTACTGAAATCATAAAACAGGGGGCCGACGATTTTATATTGAAAGACCGGCTTCATAAACTTGAGCCTGCAATTACGGCGGCTATCAAACAAAAGAAACTCGAAAATGATAAACTGAAGGCGCTAAAGCTTTTGGTTAAAAGTGAGGAAAACCTGAAAGCCGTTTTTGACAGCGCGACGGAATGTTTCATTTTAACGGATACCAAAGGCGAGATCACGGATTTAAATAACTACGCACGATTTGTATTCAAACATTATACGGAAAGAGATGTGGCTATTGGCGATCATATTTTAGATCTGACTGACGAGCCCAGAAGACCTTATATAAAAAATTTATTGTCAAAGGCCCTGAGCGGAGAGACCGTGCAGTTCGAAAGACAATTTCTTACTGAAAATCAACCCAGCCACTGGTTTACCATTGCTTATAATCCCGTAAAGAAAAACAATGTCATAGCAGGAATTTGTATTACAGGAAGGGATATAACAGTGCAAAAGAATGCAGAGCAGGAAAAGGAATTTGACCGGAACAACTTATATGCCCTGATCAATAATACAAAGGATCTCATGTGGAGTGTGGACAGACTTTTCCAACTCATTACTTCCAACCAGGCTTTTGACGAGCTGGTGATGTCGATGTCGGGTAAATACCCGCAAAAAGGCAATGATATTTTAATAAATAAATTTGAAATACAACAGCTCTCAAGATTCAAATCATGCTACGAGAGGGCATTTAAAGGAGAGACATTTTGTGTGGAGGAACATACTCCTGAGCCATTTGAAATGTGGGCGGAAGTCTCATTTTATCCTATTTACAAGGGGGACACCATTGTCGGAACTGCCTGTTTCTCTAAAAACATTACGGAACGAAAGAAAGCAGAAGATGAAATGAAACAGTCCAATGAAAGGTACAAAGTCGTGGCAATGGCCACCAGTGACGGAATCTGGGATTATGATTTTGCTACGGACAAAACGTTTATAGCGGGTCCGGGTTATAAGCATCTTTTCGGATATGATATTGTAAATCAATATAGTGAACCTTTTTTTTGGGAGTCACGCTTGCATCCCGATGATAAAGACCGTGTACTGACTGAAATGTCTGATGCCATTGCAGATAAGAACAGGGTACAATCGGCAATTGAATACCGGTTTCTTAAAAAGAATGGTGATTACGCCTATGTGGACGACCGGTTTTTCATTCTGCGGGAAAACAGTGTGCCGGTAAAAATTCTGGGCGCAAAACAGGATATCACGGTTAAAAAAAATATTGATGAACAGCTAAATAAGAATTATCTGGAGAAACAAATTCTTGCGGAACGCATGACATCCATTCTCAATACCCTCCCTGCCAATATTGCCTTACTGGATCAGGAGGGTTTCATAATAGAAGTGAATGAGTCTTGGAAAAAATTTGCGCATACACACGGATACACGGGAGACAACTACTGCATTAACGACAATTACCTGAATATATCAGAGAAGGCAGCCGGATGGGGCGCCGATGAAGGTACAAAAGTGGCGAGGGGTATTAAAAATGTACTTCAAAACAATGTAAAGGCCTTTGAATTTGAATATTCCTGCGAGGGTCCGGATTCAAAAAAATGGTTCAGAATGATTGCAACGCCTATGAATGAAAAGAAGTTTGATGGTGCGGTGATTATGCACATCGATATTTCTGATAAACACAGAATGGAACAGGAGCGATTTAAATCCGTATTAGAGGAACAAAGGAAAATAACACGAGCCGTTCTTCAGGCTCAGGAAAAAGAAAGAACCCGGTTGGGTCAGGAATTGCATGATAATATCAGTCAGCTGCTGGCAGCTATCAAAATGAAGATTGGTTTTTGCCTGGCGTATCCCGATAAAAGTTACCCGATACTTACTGAGTGTATCTCTATTGTTCAGGAGGCCATGACGGAAGCACGAAATCTTTCTCACAGGATGGTCTTGCCACGATTCGAGGAAAATGGATTTCGCGAATCGATAGAGCTGTTAATTCCCCAATATCATCTGCAAAACAGAAAAGTGGTTTTAGAAATTGACCGGCTGCAGGATAAAAGGGTTTCGGCTGAAATCAAGGAGACGTTGTACCGTATTCTCCAGGAACAATTGAACAATATTGAAAAACATGCCAAGGCATCGGAGGTGCTGGTTCATATTTCAACCAGCGAAAAAGAACTTACTATGAAAATCAGCGACAACGGCATCGGTTTCAAATCAGCCAAAAAAAATGCAGGCATCGGGATAGCAAATATTTTCAACCGGGTAAAGTCTTTCAACGGATCGGCCATGATCAGCTCTCACCCGGGTATGGGCTTTGCCCTTCTGTTAGAAATACCCATTGCCTTTCAACCTGAATTACCATAAAATTTTAAATCATAATTACCATGGGAAGAATTTTTGAAGCGGACACGGTGAAATTTTATTTTTCTCCGTTGTTTTTAGCCGGCGTTGTTTTTCTGGTTGCTGGCTTATGGGTATTTATCTGGCTTCCGGTTGCAGGAATGGGTTGTCTTGCTCTGCTCACGGACTGGATAATCAGGGGATCAAACGAATTAACCCGGAAACAGAAATGGATGTTATTGGTATCGGCAACACTTGTTTTTGTGATGTTTTTCTACGTTGTTATCGGATTCCGGTCGCAACCCTTTGATAACCAAAATTTTTGATAATAAGTCCGGAAAATTCATAGAAGGCTTTCTATAAAAGTAAAATTCGACTCTGTTGTCTAATGGTAAATACTTAGATAAACTGCCCCTGAGGCAGTTTATTTTAATATGCAGTTCATATATAACCTGTTTTCAGGGCATTGTCCATAATTAAACAATACCTTCCGATACTTTACAGCCGCTATTTCTTTTTCAAGTTAGTCTACTGTCTGCTCTTTTCTTTGACCAGACTAACATTTCAGCCGATTCGTCCATGAGAGGAATAAAGATCATAGATCTCATTAAATTATTTGACGAACACCCCTAATGACAATTTTTATGCAGAAAACACAGTATACCGAAAGCGAAATAGCAGGTCATAAAATGCATGAAGAATTAGTCAATTATCAGTTTGCACTGGATGCCTCCTGTATTGTTTCCATTACGGATAAAGAAGGCATTATCCGGCATGTCAATAATAACTTCTGCAAAATCTCTAAATATGAAGCCGCTGAACTGATTGGCAAAGACCATCGTATCGTTAACTCGGGATATCATACCAAGAGTTTTATCCATCACTTATGGAAAACAATTACGGAGGGTAAAATATGGCGGGGCGAGATAAAAAACAAAACAAAAGATGGCAGTTATTACTGGCTTGAAACGGTGATCGTTCCTTTCTATAACGCAGACGGTATACCATATCGATATATTTCCATACACACGAACATTACCGAACGAAAAAAAACAGATGATACGCTGGCCGCCAGTGAAATCAGGTTTCGGGCGTTGATTGAAAATAGCACAGAAGGCATTGCACTGACAGATGAGCACTCAAATATCATTTACCGCAGTCCGGGATCAGTAAAAATTACCGGTATCAGACCAACACAGAATACCATTGGCCATTCTCATCCGGAAGACTTTGAAACGATCAGAGCCAAATTTGCCGAAACGCTTCTTCATCCGGGTAAACCCATCAGCTTTCAAGGAAGATTTGAGCATGCCGACGGACATTATATATGGATGGAAGGCACTTTAACCAATATGCTGCTTGTAAATGGAATCAATGCCATTGTTTCAAATCACAGAGATATCAGTAAACGAAAGATGGCAGAAGAGCGACTGATACAGAGTGAAATATTATACAGAAACTTATTTGAAAATCTGCTAACCGGATTTGTTTATTGCAAGGGCATATTCGAATCGGGTCAGATGGTTGACTTTATATTTCTGAATGTTAACGAAGAATATGAATTGCAAACCGGTTTTAAAAATGTAACCGGAAAACACCTTTCTACAGTTTTACCGAACTTGTTTTCATCGGACCCGGAATATGCCAGGGTCCTGACCCGGGTGGCTTTAAAAGGTAAATCCGAAAGATTCGAAAGATTTGTTGAACGTCTGAATAAATGGTTTACGGTATCGCTTTACAGTCCGTCGAATGGATATTTTGTTGCGTTGATCGACAACATAACCGAGCAGAAAGCGGCGGAGCAAAAAGTTAACAGAATCAATGATGAGTTAGAAGAAAGAATAAACCGCCGTACAGAAGAATTGAGAAAAAAAAATGAAGAAATGGAAGCATTTTCTTATTCGGTTTCGCATGATTTACGGGCACCCTTGCGTGGCATCATTGGGTTTACCACGATACTGGAAGAAGAATACAGCAGTAAGCTGGATGATGAAGCACGAAGGCTGACGGGCATCATAAAGAATAACACCCAAAAAATGGGTACGCTCATCGATGGATTACTTACTTTTTCAAGAATCGGACGTGGCGAGATCAACAAGACAATAATCGACACACATCAAATGGTGGAGCAGGTAATTCTTGAATTGAAACACCGGAATGAGCGAAATACGATCAGCTGGACAATTCATCCGATGCCTTATATATATGGCGACACAAATACGTTACATCAGGTTTGGGCGAATCTGCTTTCGAACGCAGTGAAGTATTCTGCTGTTCGCCCAAATCCAAAAATTGAAATCAGCTCGTTCGAAAAAGACGGGCAACAGGTTTTCGTTGTAAGAGATAATGGTGTTGGATTCAATGAGAGTTATGGTAATAAGTTATTTAAAGTTTTTCAACATCTTCACAGCATGAATGAATATGAGGGAACAGGTGTGGGTCTTGCCATTGTTGAACGAATTATCTCACGTCATGGGGGGAAAGTCTGGGCCGAAGGCAGGATAGACAGCGGTGCAAGTTTTTATTTCAGTCTGCCAGCAATCAATCCTGACTTTGTATCATAAAAATGTAAAGACCGGAGTATGGTGGATCACAATTCAATAGAAGTATTACTTGTAGAGGACAACATGGAGGATGCCGAAATGACTACCCGTGAACTGATTAAAAATCATTTGGCCAATCACCTGTTTCATGTTAAAGATGGTGCGGAGGCCCTGGATTTTATTTTTGCAACCGGAAAATATACCGGGATAAGAGATATACGGTATCCGCCAAAAGTAATTCTCCTGGATATTCAGATGCCAAAAATCAATGGTATTGAAGTTTTGCGTGAAATCAAATCCAATGAGCTTACCAAGGCAACGCCGGTGATTATGCTTACTTCTTCAAAAGAAGATCCGGATATTCAAAAATGTTACAAACTTGGCGCTAACAGTTACATCGTAAAGCCGGTAAACTTTGAAGATTTCACATTGGCTATAAAAAACCTTGGATTTTATTGGTTAATACTTAATCAGCCCAACTTTTAAATCTTTGATCATGAGTACAGCGCTGAATATACTGATGCTGGAAGACAGTGAAAACGATGCCGAACTGGCAAAACGGGTTTTAAAAAAAGAGAACCCGGAGTATAAGTTTAAACTGGCTATGACCAAAGAAGAATTTATTGAGGATCTTGAAATTTTTCATCCGGATGTTATTCTGGCTGATAATTCTTTATCTCAGTTTGATGCGAAGGAAGCCCTGCATATCACCAGTAAAAGATTCCCGGATATTCCGTTTATTATGGTAACGGGCTCTGTGTCGGAAGAATTTGTAGCGGATATTATGAAACTGGGAGCTGATGACTATATTTTAAAAGGCTATCTGGCCAGACTGCCGAAAGCAATTGACGATGCGCTGAGACAACGTAGAATAGAAACAGAAAAAACGACTGCGATTCAGGATCTTGTGGTCAGTGAAATAAATCTGAAAGCTATTTTCGATAGTGCCTCTGAAGCATTTATTCTTACAGACAGAACCGGTTTAATTAAAGATTTTAACAGCCGGGCTGAAGAGACGGCCTTTCACATAATCGAAAAACCGATCAGCCGGGGGCAAAGTATATTTTATTTTATTGAACCATCACACCGGGCTTTTCTGGAGGACGTGGTTTTTAAAGTACTGGCTGGGGAAACGATACAGTTCGACAAATTGCAAATGTCCCCCGTGGGAAAAACCCACTGGATCAATTATACCTTCAGTCCGGTAAACGGCAGAAACGAAGCTAGTGGTATATGTATTACGGGCCGTGATATCACTGCAAAAAAACTGGCTGAGCAACTAAAAGATTTTGAGCATAACAATTTACATGCCCTGATCAATAATACGAGTGACCTGATGTGGAGTGTGGACAGGAATTTCAAACTGATCACCTCAAATCAGGCATTTAATGAACTGGTTTTTATGTATTCGGGTTTTCAGCCCATAAAGGGTACGGATATATTGAAGGATCTTTTTGACATAGAAAAAATATTCCGATTCAAAAAATGTTATGAGAGAGCTTTTAACGGAGAAACGTTTACAGAAATTGAATTCACCCGGATGCCCAGTGAACTCTGGTCGGAACTGTCATTTTATCCCATATACGAAGGGAATGATGTAATAGGAACCGCCTGCTTTTCCAGGAATATTACAGAAAGAAAAAAAGCAGAAGAAGCAACCAGGCTTTCAACCGAACGCATGTCCGCTATTCTGAATACCCTGCCTGCCAATATTGTTTTGCTGGATGAAAACGGATTCATTATCGAAGTAAATGATGCCTGGAAAAAGTTCACCATAGAAAATGGTTATGCAGGACCCGATTATTGTATGGGCGACAATTATCTGACGATATCACAAAGCGCAACAGGTTCTGAGAAAGAAGACGGGAAGATGGTTGCCGCAGGAATCAAGAATGTATTAAAGAAAGTTGTTAAAGAATTTACTTACGAATATTCCTGCGACGGACCGGCCATGAAAAGATGGTTTCGGATGGTGGCGACTCCGCTGCAAAAAAAGGAATATGCGGGGGCTGTGGTCATGCATATCGATATTTCTGAAATACGAATACTTGAACTGGAGAAATTAAAAAATATAAAAGAAGAGCAAAAGAAAATTACACGGGTCATTTTGCAGGCTGGAGAAAAGGAACGTGCGAGGCTTGGACAGGAACTGCATGATAATATCAGTCAGTTGCTGGCTGCCATTAAGATGAAACTGGGTTATTGTCTGACTCACCCGGATAAAAGCCTGCCGATCATTGAAAAATGTACAGAATATGTTCAGGAAGCCATGACGGAAGCGCGCAATCTTTCTCACAAAATGGTACTTCCGCGTTTTGAAGAAGACGGATTCTATCATTCCATGAGTCTGCTGGTTCAAAAATACCGAGGCAGCGAAAAGGTCATTCAGATAGAAATGAAGCAGATGGATCAAAATTTAATTCCTGCCGGAATAAAAGAAACAATCTACCGGATTACGCAGGAGCAACTGAATAATATCGAGAAATACGCGCAGGCTTCTAAAGTTTTTATTGAAATCGTGACCCGCCCTGACCATTTAAGTTTTTTGATACGCGATGATGGTGTGGGATTTATATCAGGCAGGAAGGGTGACGGAATTGGGTTAACCAATATTTTTAACCGGGCGGAATCTTACAACGGATCAGCGAAAATAATTACGGCGCCTGGTAGAGGGTGCACGTTACAGGTGGAAATACCGATTGGCCGATAATAAAAAAACTACGGCCCCGTTTTAGCAGGGCGTAGTTTGTTGCCTTTGATTGTCAATGATGAGTCTTCGAATGCTACCTTGGACGGGTCGGATACGGATATTGGTTTTTCATTTGGATCATTGAATCATCAGCCTGGTTTTTCAATAGATAGTGGATTGGCTTTTCACAGGGATAATGGACTTTCAATTGGCTGTTTTGGATTCTCCTCTCTGGTCAATGGTTTAAAAGGTATTTCAACTGGATTTTGTATCGATCGATTACATAACAAAGAAACGCCTAAAAGGGCCGGAAAAAAATAGTAAGAAATATTAAAGGAATATCAATCTGAAAGGATATTTGCGTCATAACAGGAACTACGTAAAATGACATCCTTACTTAACGCCATCCCAATCCGGGAGCAACGTGTTTCAGAATAGAAGACATTATATGTACATTATATTCAACCCCTAAAGTATTGGGAATTGTCAACAACAGTGTATCTGCTTCTTTGATGGCTGCGTCTTTTTCCAGCTCTTTGATGAGCTGATCCGGCGCTGCTGCGTAGTTTCTTCCGAACACGGCGCGTTTTGTCGGCTCTATCATTCCGAACTGATCGCTCTGGTTTTTTTCCCCGCCAAAATAGAGACGATCCTGTTCATTTACCAAAGCAAAAATGGAGCGGCTGACAGATACCCGCGGTTCACGGGTATGCCCTGCTTTTTTCCAGGCATCTTTATACAATCTGATTTGTTCTGCCTGCTGTATATGAAAAGGTTTTCCACTTTCATCAAATTTCAGTGTTGAGCTTTGCAGGTTCATCCCGTTTTCAGCGGCCCATACCGCCGTGGCGTTGGAGGCAGCTCCCCACCAGATACGTTCCCGCAATCCGGAAGCGTGTGGTTCCAGACGCAGCAGGCCGGGCGGGTTTGGAAACATGGGATTTGGATTCGGCTTGGCGAAGCCCACTCCTTTTAGCTTGTCCAGAAATTCCATGGCTTTGCGTCTGCCCATCTCCGCATCTGTCTCTCCTATTGCTGGTTCATATCCAAAATAACGCCATCCGTCTATGACCTGTTCCGGCGATCCCCGGCTTATTCCGAGTTGCAGTCGCCCTTCTGAAATTAAGTCCGTGGCGCCTGCTTCTTCCACCATATACATCGGATTTTCATAACGCATGTCAATCACCCCGGTTCCCATTTCTATTTTACTGGTTTTGGCTGCAACCGCCGCCAGCAAAGGATACGGCGAGGCCAGCTGGGAAGCAAAATGATGCACCCGGAAATAAGCGCCGTCCATACCGATTTGTTCAGCAGCTTCGGCCAGCTCAATGGACTGCAGCAGGGTATCGGCCGCGGTGCGGGTTTTATAGGCCGGATGGTTTGCCCAATGTCCAAACGATAAAAATCCTATTTTCTTCATAAAAGCTCTTAACAGATAACAATGAAATTTGTTTTTGAGTAACCATTCCGTTACCTATATTTGTAACCGATTGGTTACATAAAAAAACCCATGCGAAGAGATGTATTTCAGGCGATAGCGGATCCAACCCGGCGAACGATCATATCCATGATCGCCCGGCAGCCCCTCACATTGAACGCGGTGGCTGAACAATTTAAACTGAGCCGCCCGGCCATTTCCCGGCACATACGAATACTGACTGAATGCGGACTGATTCACATTGAGGTGAAAGGCCGCGAGCACATCTGTCAGGCGAGATTAAAAAAACTGGCTGAGGTGTCGGCCTTTGCCGACCAGTATAAAGTTTTCTGGCAAAACAAACTGGAAGATTTGGATCAGTTTCTAAAAAATAAAAAAACGAAAAAATGAAATCAAATCCTGTAGTTGTTGAACGTGTATTTCCTGTATCTGCCAGGGAAATATGGGAGGCGCTTACTGAAAACGATAAGATGACACAATGGTATTTTAAGCTTTCAGAATTTAAACCGGAACCAGGTTTTGAATTCAGATTTTATGGCGGCAAAGATCCGGAGCATCCATACCACCATATTTGTGTGATCACTTCGGTTGTGCCATTGAAAAAGATATCATATACCTGGCGATATCATGGTTATTCAGGAAACTCGGAAGTAAGTTTTGAATTGTTTGAAGAAGGCGAAAATACCCGGGTACGAATAACGCATGCCGGAATAGAAACATTGGATCCGGGGAATCCTGATTTCGAACGGGAAAATTTCAACAGTGGATGGAACCATATTCTCAATGAAAATCTAAAAGATTTTTTAAAAGCATAAGGTGGCCTATTATTTCTTCGGCATCAGAAAAATCGCCGGATCGATTTCGCGGTTCAGGTCCATTATTTTCGTGGTGGACACGATGCTGAGTCCCGGATAATTTACTTCCGAAACAAAGGGCATCAGCAAACCGAGATTCGTTTTCTGGTAACTGGAACTGCCGATCGAAATTTCAATAGGCTGGCCCGCAGCCGTTACTTTAATCACCGTTTTAAGCAACAGCCAGGAAGCCGCATCGATGTAACAGTCGATTTCGGTACTGTCTTTTGCCGTGAGTATGAGTTTATACGCATCGGCATTGTTTAATTTCTCTTTACCGGCCAGCGAAAGCTTGTATCCCTTCGCTGCATAGTTATACAGCGGACCCTTCAAATCAAAGGTCATAGGTCCCATGCCCGCCTGCTCCGCAGGCATTGGCGTGGGGTCGGTGATACCTGCCAGCGGGTTTACCGTCCAGCCCGATCCCGTGCTGTAACAGTTGATTATTTTTTGTCCGTTGAAACTGATCTCACTCCGGGATGCCTTTCCGTCGATAACGGAAGAAACAAAAGGGGCGGGATTGTTCATGATGCTCATCTCACCTTCTGAATAAGAAGTTTTCAGTGTTTCGAGTTTTGCTTTCCCTCCCACCGCATCGATGTATTTATTTACAATTTCATCTGCTGTTTGCGCCTGTGACTGGACGATCATCAAAAGACCGATACATAAAGCCGCTAATTTTTTCATATGCATGTTTAAAGAGTTTTATTTTTTTGTATCAAAAGCCAACAGAACATTTCCTTTCGTTTGTCCAAACATCGCATATCCTGAGTTCACAAACAACATACCGTCCGAAATAACCGGTGAAGGTCCGTCGATCGCGCCGCCACTTCCCTGAATTCCATTTACCGTTTCAAAACGAATGGCTGTATTAAAATCCCAGATGATTTTTCCATCGGCTGCATCGTAGCCCCGGATATGTCCGTCGAGGGAGCCGGCAAAAACAACTCCCGGAATCATGGCCGGTGCCGCCGAGTTGTTCGGGAAACAAAATTCTTTTCCTGTACAGGGCGGGTTGGCTGTTTTCCAGATAAGGGCTCCCGTATTTACATCGAGTGCATAGATACCCGGTGAAGCTTTGTAGCTGGTATCTTTTTTATCCAGTCCAAATACCTGATCGGAATTCGAGGCATATACATAATTTCCATCGGTTGCCATGCCCCAGTGAATACCGCCGAGTGTTCCGCCCTTCCCGATTCTGGTTTCCCAGATTTTATTGCCATTGTCGGGCGACAAACAAAACACGACGCCTGATTTTTGTCCGATCAGCAAAATATCTTTTCCGTTTTTATCTTTCGTCAGTATGGGCGCCATACCAAAATCGAGATCGGGACCAGCTTTCTCCGGACAATTTAAAAAGAAGGGACAGGCTGTGTTGTAAGTATCTCCGCGCGTTGCCTGAAAATTCCATTTCAGTTTACCGTTCTTCATATCGAGCGCCTGCACGGCGTCGCTGTTGTTTGTCGCAGGGTTGGTATAATTCTCGCCGGTACCGATATAAACAAGGCCGCGTTTCAGATCGATGGTGGGACTGCACCATACCGGCGCTCCCGATGGTCCATAGAAAGGTTTGCCATTTTTCTTTTTTCCGGATTCAACGGCTGCTTCCGTGATCACGCGGTGAACCCAGATCTCTGCGCCCGTAGCGGCATTGAGTGCGACGAGGCCACCGGACGAAAAACAGCAGGCATAATTTCCATCTGCAGCAGCACCTACTTCTGCAGAAGTGATCGGTACATAAACGATGCCGTTGGCGACCGCTACGGATCCCGTAACGCCTGACTGAGATTCATAACCTGCCCTGGTTTTCCAAATCTCTTTTCCCGTTTTTATATCCAGGGCGTATACGTTGGTACTGAAATCGGCGAAATAAGCAATGAGTTGATTATCTTTTCTTATAGCGGTGACCGCTCCGCGGATGGCAGCGCCGGCCAGAAAATGCCAGCCGATCTTTCCAGTTTTTTTATTGAGTGCATATACATCTCCGTACTGGCTTCCGATGATCAGCCAGTCACCCACCACTGCGGGCCGGCTGCGCATGATGGTTGCATCGGGAAATGCAAAGGACCATTTCAGTTTCAGATCATGCAGATTATTTTTACTTATCCCCGCCTGCGAAGCCTTTCGAAATCCGGTGGAACGAAGTTCGCCACCCCATCCGGAATAAACGGGCACCGCGTTTACATTTGCAGGCAGATTAAATTTTCCGTAAGCCGTCTTCGGCA
>Ga0206961_1154_pt1 | contig 12734 bp, 10 predicted proteins | sample Alteio_BWOrgHeat_30_FD_153238 | JGI IMG/M metagenome (GOLD analysis project Ga0206961, IMG submission 153238) | Enriched cells from forest soil in Barre Woods Harvard Forest LTER site, Petersham, Massachusetts, United States -... | ecosystem: Environmental > Terrestrial > Soil > Temperate forest >...
GTTGCGGGCGGAGATTGGGCAGGTGCTGTCGAAAACGCTGTCAGCCATCGGCTATGTGAATGCCGGGACTATCGAGTTCCTGATGGACGAGGATAAAACCCTGCACTTCATCGAGATGAACACGCGCATTCAGGTGGAGCATCCAGTCACCGAGATGGTCACCGACGTGGACCTGGTGAAGAGCCAGATCTTGTTGGCCGCAGGCGCGCGACTCGAAGATGTGTTGCAAGGGCCAATCGTGCATCGCGGACATGCCATTGAGTGCCGCATCAATGCGGAGCATCCCGAGAAATTCACGCCGTCGGCGGGAAAGATCACGGCGTTCAACCCTCCGGGTGGCACGGGAGTGCGGATTGATACTGCGGCATATGCCGAGGGTGTGATTCCGCCTTACTATGACTCGCTCATCGCCAAGCTGGTAGTGCGCGGTAAAGACCGCACCGAGGCAGTTTCGCGTATGTCTCGGGCGCTGGAGATGTTTGTAGTGGAGGGGATTTTTTACAACCATTCCGCTGCACCGCCGGATTCTGGCCGATCCGGATTTCCGCGCGGGCAACTTCGATACGACGTTCATTGAGCGGTTTCTGGCCAAGAATGGGAAACCTGGGCATTAGAGTTGTGAGTCAGAAACTCAATGTACCCAAATCCTGTCATCCTGAGTGGGGGGGATGCGGCACGAGGCGCAGCAGCCACGGCGTCGAAGGATCTCGATGCTGCCAGAAGCGGCACAGACGCTGCAAGGCATTCTCCCGGTGGCCCGTAGAGAATTCGGCGAGAATGCCTTGCAGCAGTACTGTCAACGCAGGCGAACTCGGGTTCCCCTCGGATTCGCTCAGGGCAGGCTCTTCGACTCCGTGAATACTTGCTTCGCGAAGTATTCACGGCGCTCAGGATGACAAGTTGGTTTTGTGGTGCCCTTTCAAAGCGGATCGCAGGCATGAACTCCTGGCCACGGCTTTATGCCATTCTCGACGCGTCACTTTTCCCTCGAGTCGAGCTTATGTTTGATGCGGCGGCGGATCTGGTAGCGGGGGGTATTACTCTCCTGCAGTACCGCAACAAAAGTGGCAACGCTACCGAAATGCTGGAACATGCACGGGAGCTGAAACGCCGGCTGGGCAATTCCGTCAAACTGGTCATGAATGACCGCGCAGATCTGGCTCTGGCAGCGGGTTTTAATGGTGTGCATGTAGGGCAGGAGGATCTTTCGCCCGAAAGCGCGCGAAAGGTGATTGGCGGCAGCCTCTGGTTGGGCGTCTCAACACATAACATGGAACAACTCCGAGAGGCAGACGAGACCTCGGCAGATTACATCGCGATCGGGCCAGTGTTTCCAACCTCGAGCAAAGCGAATCCGGATCCAGTCGTCGGGCTCCAAGGCGTTCGCGACGCTAGGGCCCTCACCCGAAAACCCCTAGTGGCCATTGGAGGCATTAATCGAGTCAATTGCCGATCGGTCATCGAGGCAGGGGCAGACTCGGTTGCGGTAATATCCGACGTGATGCGGGAGCCACGAAAATCAGCAGAGGACTTTTTGCGCATCTTAGGATAAAGTCTGGTTTTGCATCGCGGGCGGGGGCGCCCGCGCCGCGCTAACTTTGGGAGCCCTTTGAGCACCGACACTAAAACGCCTGCTGTCAGCGATTGGGATATCCACGCCCACCAGGACAAAGAACTGGTTAAAGGGCTGGGCCTGACCAGCGCCACTATGCTGGTCATGGGTTCGATGATCGGCTCTGGCATCTTTATTGTTTCGTCGGAAATTTCCCGCGAAGTCGATTCTCCGGCACTGCTGATTGGGGCCTGGCTGGTCACCGGCTTCATGACCATTGTCGGTGCCTTGTCTTACGGTGAGCTTGCGGCCATGATGCCACGCGCCGGAGGGCAGTATGTTTATTTGCGCGAAGCGCTCGGTCCCCTGTGGGGATTCCTGTACGGATGGACGCTATTCCTGGTCATTCAAACGGGCACGATCGCTGCGGTCGGAGTAGCCTTCGGCAAGTTTCTCGGCATTTTTCTCCCGTCTATCTCCTCGTCGAACTGGATCGTGCATTTCTGGAAGGTTCCGCCCATTCACATCGGGCCCATGGTGCTGGGCAATATGGATGTGGGCCTGAATACGCAGAACTTTGTGGCCATTCTCGTAGTCGTAGCGCTTTCGGTGATCAATGTTTTCGGGTTGAAGACCGGAGCGCTCATCCAGAATATTTTTACTTTTGCCAAGGTCTCGGCACTTCTAGGGCTTGGCCTGGTGGGTTTATTTATTGGCCGGAATGCTCAAGCTGTAGCGGCCAACTTTGGAAATTTCTGGCACAATGCCGGACTGAGCGCCCAACATGCGGTCCAGGTGGGAGTCGGCGGACCTATCGTCATGGTTGGTACGCTGACGATTCTAGCGGTAGCGCAGACAGGGTCGCTGTTTTCCGCCGACGCCTGGAATAACGTCACCTTCACGGCAGCCGAGGTCAAGAACCCGAACCGCAACCTGCCGCTCTCTCTTGCTTTGGGGACAGGCGTGGTCATCACTCTTTACCTTGCTTGTAATTTCGTGTATCTCAACGTGCTTCCTCTGGATGGCGTGGCCAACGGGGCGACGATTTTCGAGCGCGGCATCAAGTACGCGAGCGAAGAGCGCATCGGCACCGCCGTCATGACTCAGATGTTCGGTTCAACTGGCGGCCTGCTGATGGCCTTTGCCATTCTGCTTTCCAGCTTTGGTTGCGACAATGGGCTGATACTTGCCGGGGCGCGGGTTTACTACGCCATGGCCAAAGATGGCCTGTTCTTCCGCAGTGTTGCGAAGCTGCATCCTAAGTACAAGACGCCCGCGGTCTCGCTGATGGTGCAGATGGTTTGGACCTGCGTGCTGTGCGTTTCGGGAAGCTACGGACAATTGCTGGACTACATCGTTTTCGCAGTACTGGTGTTTTACATCCTTACAATTGTTGGATTGTTCGTGCTGCGTCGTACCCGTCCCAATGCAGAGCGGCCTTATCGGGCGATCGGCTATCCCGTATTGCCGGCAGTGTATATTGTCATGGCGCTATTCATTGATGTCGTACTGTTACGCTACAAACCACAATTTACGTGGCCGGGATTGATCATTGTATTGTTGGGAATCCCGGTGTACTTCTTGTGGTCGCGCCGCACGGGCGACACACTTACATCAGCTTAACGAAGGAGAGACCAAATCGGATGGCCAACCTGCTGGCTACCAAGCCGCTGAATCTTCTGATGGAGGAGGCTCGCGAGACCGGCGAGCATAGCCTCAAGCGTACACTCGGCGTTTTCCAACTGACAGCTCTCGGCGTGGGCGCGGTTATCGGCGCGGGCATTTTTGTCATGGTGGGGCTGGGAGCGCAGTATGCCGGCCCGGGACTCACGCTGTCGTTCGTTCTATCTGGCCTCGGGTGTGCGTTTGCCGGGCTCTGCTACGCCGAGTTCGCAGCCATGATTCCTCTGGCAGGCAGCGCGTACACCTACGCTTACGCCACCATGGGCGAGTTGCTGGCCTGGATCATCGGCTGGGATCTGACCCTCGAATATGCCTTGGGCGCGAGCACGGTGTCTTCGGGATGGTCGAATCATTTCATCGAATTGCTGAACATCTTCCACGTCCGAATGCCGCTCTGGCTAGCCTACGATCACTGGACGGCGCTGAAGACCGCTGAAAAAATGATTGCCCAGCAGATGGCGCAGGCGTCGGATTCCACTCTAGTGCCGGGCTCACAGGCGTTTCTCGACAAGATAACAGCGATCATAAGCGCGCAGTCTCCCGATTTGCTGCAGCGGGCGCACGATCTGCTGGGCGCACCGCAGTTGTTCGGAATGGAAATCGGTTTCAACCTGCCGGCCTTTCTTATCGCCTTGGTGATCACAGCGATTCTGGTTGTCGGGATTAAGGAGAGCGCCAGGTTCAACACTGGAATCGTGGTGGTCAAGGTTTCAGTCGTGCTTTTTGTCATCGCGCTGGGCTCCCATTATATCCACCCAAGCAACTGGGGCACCGACTGGAGTTCGTTCGCGCCCAATGGCTTCGCGGGAATCGGCGCCGGAGCCGCCTATATTTTCTTCGCCTACATCGGCTTCGACGCGGTTTCGACGACTGCCCAGGAGGCGAAGAATCCGCAACGGGATTTGCCTATTGGCATGATCGCTTCGCTGGCGATCTGTACGGTCCTGTATATCGCCGTCGCTGGCGTGCTGACAGGAATGGTCCGTTGGCAACAAATCACTATCGAAGCGCCAGTGGCGCGCGCGTTTCTGGATAGGGGCTTAACCACGGCGTCGCACATCATTACGCTGGGCGCTCTCGCCGGATTGACGAGCGTAATGCTGGTGATGCTGCTTGGGCAGACTCGCGTGCTCTACGCCATGGCCAATGACGGCCTTCTGCCCAAGAAATTCTTCGCCGCGGTCCATCCCAAATTCCGCACGCCCTGGAAGAACACGATCCTCGTAGGCCTGCTTGCGGCCGTTGTCGGCAGCCTTACTCCTATCGAAGATCTCGGCAAGATGGTGAATATCGGCACGCTGCTGGCCTTCGTGATCGTGTCGATTTCCATCATAGTATTGCGCTATACGAATCCCAGCCAGCCCCGGCCCTTCCGGACGCCGTGGGTACCCTTGATTCCAATCTTGGGCGTGATCTCAAACGGTTACATGATGATCAAGCTGGGTAAGTGGAATTGGATTCGCTTGGTGGTATGGCTCGGCATCGGCTTGATCGTTTATTTCACTTACAGCGTGAAGCACAGCCGGGTGCAGGCCCTGCAAGGGGCTTCCAACCGGCCAGGCGGAGGCTGAAATTATTAGCGAATTTTCGGGGCCTTCCACACATAGTGCGGGAGGCCTTTTTGTTTTATAGTCGGGGGACGGTCGGTAAGACGTTAGTTGTTTATCGATATAGTTGCTCATTCGGCTTGACCAGATCAACGACAACCGACCAAAGACCAACGACTGGTCCCATGCTCCGATGAAAATCGTCACTGCTGCCGAGAAGCGCGAGATTGATCGCACGACAAGCCAGAAATTCGGTGTGCCTTCGCTCAAGCTCATGGAGAACGCGGGCACAGCAGTGGCCCAGTTCGTAATTTCTCAATATCCGGCGGCCAAATGCATTGGTGTGATTTGCGGCAAGGGTAACAACGGCGGCGATGGCTTGGTCGCCGCACGCAAGCTTCGGGAAGCCGGGAAAGAAGTACGCCTCGTATTGTTAGCGGACCCTGCGGACCTGCGGGGCGATGCTGTGGAAATGTTCAACCGCCTCCCGTTGGCGCCGTTGATTGCAAAGTCCAGCACAGACTTGAACGGGGAAAAATCTCGCGCGGTGTTCGGTTGCGATGTTCTACTCGATGCAATTCTGGGCACCGGGTTCAAGCCGCCCGTCAGTCCGTTGTACGCTGAGGCCATCGCGATGATGAACACTTCTGCCTCCATTGTGGTTGGAGTGGATGTTCCTTCGGGCACTGACTCTGACGCAATGGGCAGGCCCGCCGGAGCAGTTGCGCGAGCCGATGCCGTGGTCATGTTTACGGCGCCGTGTCCGGCGCACATTTTCGGAGAGCTGACCAGCGGCCCGGTCGTGATTGCTCCGATTGGCTCGCCTGATGCCGCCATTGTTTCTTCGCTACAACTCAATCTCATTACTGCCCGCGAGGTCGCTCCGCTGATCGGGCCGCGTCCGGCTGATTCCAACAAAGGAATCTTCGGACATGTGCTGGTGGTAGGAGGATCCTTGGGCAAGGCCGGCGCAGCGGCAATGGCAGGCATGTCTGCGTTGCGCAGCGGCGCGGGACTGGCAACAGTGGCGACGGCGAAATCCGTGCTTGCCACAGTCGCTGGATTTCATCCTGAGTTGATGACTGAGCCGCTCGCGGAAACAAAAGAGGGAAGCATTGCGTTGGGCGCATTAGCGCGAGCTGAAAAACTAGCTGAGAGCAAAACAGTTTTCGCCATTGGGCCAGGCATTTCACGCAATGCCGACACAGTGGAATTTGTGCAGCATCTAGTCGAGAAGAGCAAAGCGCCCGTTGTGCTGGACGCCGACGGTCTCAACGCATTTGAAGGCCATGTGTCCAGGTTGAGTGGAAGGTCGCGCCCGTTAGTGCTGACGCCTCATCCGGGAGAAATGGCGAGGCTGCTGAGTACAACCGTCGCCCAGGTGCAAGCTGACCGTCTGAACGCTGCTCGCAATTTTGCCCGTGACCACGATGCGGTTGTGGTGCTGAAAGGACATCGAACGCTTGTCGCGGATCCAGACGGAACGGTCTGGGTGAATACTACCGGGAATCCGGGCATGGCGACTGGGGGTACGGGAGACATCCTCACTGGAATGATTGCCGGCTTCATCGCTCAGCACCCGAGGCATGTGATGGAAGCAGTCGTCGCTGCGGTTTATCTTCACGGATTAGCGGGCGATGTGGCGCGGGATCTCACGGGGGAGCATTGCATGGTCGCCACGGACCTGGTGAAAGCGTTTCCAGAGGCCTTTCGTCGGGTTGGGGAATTCACGAAGAAAACTTCCGTGGAAATCCAGGGCTGACTGGTATGGGGCATCGTCCTTTGGGACATTGACGCGCTAGATAACAGCTCTATCCAAAACGTGCAATTGGACAACAAGAAATGCAGTTGCCACCGGATCCTCAAGGGTGCTTCCGTAATCTGCCTCAAAGACCCCTGCCGTGGCATGATCTGTCTGGCTATGACGCACTTCCCCCAGACTCGCCCTCAGCAACGCGCCGCCCGCATCCAGTTTGGCAGTACAATCCCCGTTGTCGTCAAACTGGATGACGGGCGGAGCACCCGCGCAAAACTACAAAGCGTTTCCGAAACCGGTGGCCTGCTGCGCCTGGAGAAGGCGATGGAGCAGGGCAACCTGGTCGAAGTCTCCATTCAGACGGAATCAGGTGCGGTGCAGGGCATGGCCGAAATGCTTACACCGACGCGCTCTGCCGCCAACGGCATCCTCCAGCCTTTTCGCTTTGTGGCCCTGGAGGACGAGGGCCATCGCACTCTGACCCTGGTGGTGGACGCACGGGTCGATCGCGACTTCCTCGGCTTGCGCTCCAGCCAGTGGGTTCCGCCCAAGCGCTAACCAGCGTCTATTTAGCGTTACTTAGATCCACGACATTCAATTTCCCGTCCTCATTGTGAACTGTCATTTCGAGCAAGAGTCGAGAAACCTGCTTGTCCGTTTGCGCCAGCCAAGCAGCAGGTTCCTCGCTCTCGTTCGGAATGACAGGATTGTGGCTTGTTTGTCGTTGACGGTCCGCTCGGTCACCGCAGGGCACTCGCTATACTGGTTTCCAGACCATGGAAACTCGGGAGTTCATAACCCAATCTCCGGAAGAAACTATCGCGCTGGGCCGAACCTTGGCCAGTATGCTCGCTCCACCCAAGATTGTGTTGCTGTGCGGAGACCTGGGGGCTGGCAAGACCACTCTGGTCAAAGGCGTCGCAGAGGGATTGCACGCGGCTTCGGAAGAAGATGTAACCAGCCCTACTTTTACCCTTGTGCACGAGTACCGCGGACCTGGCGCGATTCTCTATCACATTGACTTGTATCGCGTGGATACGCCTCGCCAGTTGGAGACGCTGGGACTCGATGACCTGATCGGTGAAAAGAGTGTTCTGCTGATTGAGTGGGGAGAGAAATTTCTGCGCTTCGAGCGGGAGCGGGATGTGGAGATTGCGCTGGAGCGAGTGGGGGAAAACGAGCGGAAAATTAGAGTGCGTTACTAATTCCTCTGCCTCTGCGTAAATCTCTGCCGCGCCCAGCGGTCAAGAGCTTTTAACCGCGGAGTCCGGGGAGATTTCGCGGAGTACGCAATGATTCAAAATCCCATGATGTTGTAGCCGCAGTCCACGTAGATTATCTCCCCAGTAATTCCGGAGCTTGCGTCGGACGCGAGGAACAATCCAGTCGAGCCAACTTCGCTTACCTCGACATTGCGCTGCAGTGGAGCGCGTTCTGCATGCGACTTCATCATATCTCCCAGGCCTGAGATGCCGCGAGCGGCCAGAGTTTTAATAGGCCCGGCGGAAATTGCGTTTACCCGAATCTTGCGCCGGCCTAAATCTTGCGCCAAATAGCGCACAGTACATTCCAAGGCGGCTTTGGCCACGCCCATCACGTTGTAGTGAGGCACAACTTTTTCCGCGCCGTAATAAGTCATCGTGACAATGCTGCCGCCATCTTCCATGAGCGGGGCCGCGGCGCGGGCGACGGCGATCAACGAGTACACACTCACGTCATGAGCGACCCGGAAGCCCTCGCGTGTCGTGTTTACAAAGTCGCCCTTCAGTTCGTCCGCGGGCGCGAAGGCCACGCTGTGTACCAGCACGTGTAGCTTGCCATAGCGTTCTTTGAGTTTAGTGAAGAGGCGTTCGATTTCGATGTCGCTTGAAACATCGCACATCATTCCCTCGGCGCCCGGAAGCGAGAGGATCAGGTCTTTGGCTTCCTGCTCCAGCCGTTCATTCTGATAGGTGATGACGAGCTTCGCGCCAGCGCTGTGCAGCGCCTGCGCGATGGCCCAGGCGATGCTCCGTTTATTGGCGACGCCGAAAACGACTGCTACCCGACCTTCAAGGCTTGAAGACATGCGTGGCTCCAGAGTGGAACAGAAAGGATAACAAAAGAAGGCTTGTCACAGAGTCACAGAGACACAGAGAAGGCGCGTAGTCTTTACGGTTTAAGAAATTCACGGTTCCTCTGTGTCTCTGTGACTCTGTGGTGAACTGGTTCTTATTTCACTGCGGTAGGTTCCCGGACCGGCACAGCTTCCTTGACCGGCCAGCTTGCGCTGACGAACGCGACTGCGTAAACCATGCCGATGATGGAGAATCCCGCGATGAGGTTAACTTGCGCGACGGCTCCCACCAGCAGGGCGAGGCCGATCTGCAGCGCTGTGCCGGCGAAATAAAATGTATTCTGCACGCGGCCCATGAAGTGTTGTGGAACCTGTTCCATGATGCCCGTATTCATGGCGACGCCGGTAATTCCACGTGCTGATCCCATGAGGGCATATAGCAGAACGGCAAATGCGAATGCGGGCGCAAGCGGAGCAAGAGACGCGCTGATAGCCAGCAGCCCCATGGAAATCGCAATTGAGCGCCGGGTCCCCAACAGATTCATAAACCACGGAGCGTAAAGAGAAGCCACAAACGCGCCGGTTCCCCATCCCGCATTGAGCCAGCCGTATCCGACAGCGCCCGCATGAAATATTTTGTCGCTCAGTGGAGGTGTGACTACGACGCCAGTCATCATCGCCGCCAGGAACAAGGCCCAACTCACGCCCAGAAGCATGAGCTTCGGCTTGCCTTGAAGGAACTGCAGTCCCTCGCGCATCTCGCGGATGAAGCGCTGGACGGCGGTTTCACAGGCCACAATGTCGGCCCGCAGTTCGGCCGGTCGAGGCACTACGTGCCTGCCTTTGCGCACGGCGAAATAACACAAGAACGACACCAGGTAAGTGGAGAAGTCGATTAGCAATACTCCACCCAGGCCGATGCGGTTATACACGAAACCAACGATGGAACCCGCAATCAGCCAGCCCCCCTGCACTCCTGCCAACAGGAACGTGTTGGCGTGGACAAATTCTTCGCCGGGAGTCAGTTCTTGAATCAAAGCCGTAATAGTCGGCCAGAACATCCAGAAACCAGCCGCTACCAGCATGTTCATCAGGTAGAGTTCCCACACTTTCACTCTGCCCATGAAGGCCAGGATGGAAACCGTGAGAATGATTCCGGCGCGCAGAGCGTCCAACCACATGACCAGACGCCGCCGGTCTTCGCGGTCAATGATGACGCCGGTGAATGGCAGCATCAGCAAGGCGGGAATAGTTTGCACGACGGCAAACATTCCCAATGCCATTTCGGAGTGGGTGGCCTGCAGAATGTACCAGCCAACGGCAGCCGCGTTCATGCCGCTGCCCAGCATGGAGATCAAATTGGCTGCGAATACAAAACGCAGCGCTGGCTTCTGCAGAATGGACCGCATGATCTAAATTTAAATGAAAAAAGAGAAAGCCGGCCAACGTCGGCACTATGCGAACGGTTTGTGAAACGGCCAACGGATTTGGACGCGCCGCGATTCCCAGAAAAGATAGACGATCAGCAGCGTCATTTCTGGTTCGATCAAGTGTTTGTAGCGGGGATAGGGACTCACGATGTAATAGGGAAGAGGGTAAATAAAGAGCAGGCATGCGAATAGGAAAAGGCCGTACTTCTTATTTCGAATGGCCAGCCACAAGCCGACAAATGCGAAAGCTGCCTCTAAGAAAAAATTCACGTGACGTGAAATCATGAAATCGTAGCCGGCGTAGATGGCGGCCTGGGGAGGCGAAATCCAGAAATACATGGCACGTTTTAGCGTGAACAATACAAATCTTCTGGGATGCAATTGGATAAACTGCCTGACCTCCTGGCCTCGTTCCCGCATGAAAGCTGCTTCACCGAGTTGCTGGAACTTCAGCATGGTCGCAGAATCATTGGCAGGATGTTGATCGCGCGTCCAGAACCCATCCGACTCTTCGTTATTTGCCATGGACAGTTCCATGGGGAGGTTGTCGCGAACGAAGATGAACCTGCCAAACACCTCGTAGTTGCGCACCAGCCAGGGGCTTACCACCAGAGCGGCGGTCAGGACACAGAGCAGCGCTCCAGCAATTTGTCGCGGTTTCTGGTAAAGGACAAACAGTAAACAGAATGGTAGCATGCTTACCAGCGCCGGGTTGGTCAGCACGATCAAGCCCCATAGCAAGCCGAAGACGTGCCACATTCGGCGGCGCGATGGTTCGTCCGCCAGATGCAGAGTAAGCAGCACAGCCAGGCTCAGGAGAAAAGTACTGAGACTGGTTTCGTAAACCACGCGCACCGGCCAATAAATTATGTACGGAAATAATGCCCAGACCCAGGCCGATGCGCGGGCCACGGCCGCGCCGAAAATCCTCTCCCCGATTCGATAGATGGTGAGGCACGTCAAGGCCTCTGCAAAGCTGTTGAAGGCCAGGATGATCCAAGCTGAAGCGGAGCTGTACACGCCAAGAAGTTTGAAAATCCCCGCCAGGATGTACGGATATACAGGCGGCATCCACGCGGTCGGTCCGGTGTCCAAGTCGGTGGGCGAGCCAAACCCGTGGCCGGTAGCGATCGAGCGCGCGATACGTCCCATCTCCCAAGCGAACTGAAAGTGGTCGCGCCGGGGGGTAATGCGATAGGTATGGCCAACGGTGATCACTGCCAGCCGGAGCAACAACGCGATCAGCACAATAAAAAAAATGGAGTGGCGAAAGGGCTGGGAAGATTGCTCTTTCACATGGTCGGTCGTGGCCCCGGAAGGGAAGTCGTCGGTGATGGAATCGGCCATTGAGTGAGAGTACAGCATCGAAAGCTGGCCGTGCTACGAGAGAGAAATCTGTCTCAGGTTACTCTCCGCGGCCTCTGCGATTTAAGACTTTGGTTTCCCTGCCTCATCAAAACCTTAAAACGCAGAGTTCGCGGAGACTGCCTCTGAGGGCGCAGAGGGAGCCAATCGCTTCTGAGGAATTGGGTTAGCTGAAAACTGAGACGCTACCGAAATCTTTCCGGGCTTGCAAGCCGCTCCATTCAGCGTTACGATTCGGCGCGAACCTTGGAGGAGCTATGAAGTCCAGTTATTGGATGGTAGTGCTGACGGTCATGACTTTCTCTGTTCTGTCCCTGGCTCAGGTGGAGAAAATCGAGTTTCCGGCAGGGACTCCCGAAGATCAGGCGCTGATGGCTATTGCGAACGAGGCGGATGCGCAAAAGAAGCTGGCCATGTACGACGATTTTCTTCAGAAATTCTCTTCCAACCCTGCAGCCGTAGCATACGGCAACTGGCAGTTGGCGCAGGCTTACCAGGCGGCCGGCGATCTGCCGAAGGCGTTGGTGTGCGGAGACAAGGCCCTGGCGGCATCGCCGCACAATCTTGATATTGTCACGACTCAGGCTGGAATCGCGCAGCAGATGAAGGACAATGCGAAGCTAATAGACTATGCGACACGCGGCGCGGAGCTGTACAACTCGATGGCCAAGCAAGCCAAACCCGAAGGAATGAGCGATGAGGACTTCGCTGCGCATATCGAGGATGAAAAGAACGCGGACAAGAGTTCCATCGAGTTCCTGGAAGTAGCTGCGTTCAATGCGGTCGCTGCCGAACCGGACGCCAAGACGCGAATGAATTACATCGAACGCTTCACTCCGGCGTTTCCTAAGTCGCGGTTTCAGGATCAGATCGCGTCCTACGCCTTGATGTCACTTTCCGAACTGAAGGACACTCCACGGCTGGTGGCTTATGCGGAAAAGACTCTGGCGTCGGACCCCAACAATCTTCCAGCTCTGTTGCTTCTCGCCGGAACCTACGCTGATGATCCTCGACCGGGCAGTGCAGGGAAGGCCGCAAGTTATGCCCAGAAGGGCATCGAGGCGGCCAAGGGTGACGCCCCGGACGCCGACCGCTCCCATAAAGTATCGGCTGGTGCAGCGCACTCCATCTTGGGCTATGCAGAGTTGAAGCAAGAGAAAACGACAGCGGCGATACCAGAATTGAAGACGGCGGCCGGTTTGCTAAAGGGGCTGGACGATCAGCAGTATGCCATCGCCCTGTTTCGTTTGGGCTTTGCTTACGCCAAGCTCAATCGGATTGGCGAAGCCCGCGAAGTGTTGCAGGAAGCAGTAAAAATTTCAGGACCGGTACAGCAACCGGCGCA
>Ga0206961_1156_pt1 | contig 12683 bp, 13 predicted proteins | sample Alteio_BWOrgHeat_30_FD_153238 | JGI IMG/M metagenome (GOLD analysis project Ga0206961, IMG submission 153238) | Enriched cells from forest soil in Barre Woods Harvard Forest LTER site, Petersham, Massachusetts, United States -... | ecosystem: Environmental > Terrestrial > Soil > Temperate forest >...
TAGTCCACAATTCGACCTTCAATTGCTCGCAGAAGTTAGTGCCGGGAAACAAAGTATCCTTATGAATGCCCTTCTCGCGAGACAGCCTTTCCAGAAAATCGTTGCGTAATTCGGGACTAACCTCAAGTTTTCTAATCACAGGAGATTGCACGATCTCGGGATGGAGCATCATGACCATCAGCATTTCATCGAAAAGTGGTGTGTCTCTATACAACTTCCACAGAAAAAAACCCTTCTGAGCAACCATGCGCGCATTTCTCTGCTCGGGATCAATCCGAACCACAAGCAGTTTCTCACTTTCATCAATCAACGAGTTCTTGTAGTTGATCCTGGTTCTCAGGTCTTGTATAGGCGTCGCATTTCCAAGCATCTCCCGCTCTTTTCGTTGTAGCCAGTCCAGATCAATTGCCCAAACGGCGGAGCGATTCACTCCCTTAGGCTCTTCCAGCAGCGCGAAATACATTCCCACGAATGGGCACTCTGTCCAATCAAGTAGACCAGTTGGACCGCCGTAGTGCTGCATTAGCGCCAGCCAGCCGGCTTGGTCGTCATTTGACGGAAGGTCTGGAAGGTGCAGTGGCGCTAGTTTACGAAAATCGGAGAGAAGTTTCCCATCCGCAATCTTGCGTGAGAAGTGACAGGAGCCTCTGATGTCGCCGTAGGAGCGGTCTACTTTGATTTCGCGCTCCAGGGAAGATTGGAGGGGCAACGACGCATCCATCTGTCCTCGAAACCCTCTATTGCGGAGTCTGCTCGACCATTCAAGAAAATCGTCCCAGGATTCTGCGAGGTCGGTCACCACCAGACGGTTGAAGGACGCATTGCCGTAGATAACGTCGCTGTCATACACACCGGACTTCAACCCTTGTGCGTGTGATTTGACATCGTGCCATTTCACCAACTCTTTCATGCATCATCTCAAAGCAGCCTGAGCTATACATTAGTCATTATCGCAGAACCGTTGTATCCGAAACGAATTGGCAACAAGCCCTGCCGTTTTTGCTCGCGCTTGCTATACTTTCGTTTTGGAATACGCTATGGCCACTATCACTGAACCCGCCGTCCGCACGCGCACCGAATCCGATAGCATGGGGAAGATTGAAGTTCCCGCGAACGTTTATTGGGGCGCGCAGACGCAGCGCTCTCTCCTCCACTTCAACATCGGGCGCGACGTCATGCCGCCGGAACTGATCCGCGCATTTGGCATTCTGAAGAAGGCCTGCGCGCTGGTGAACCAGGATCTGGGCAAGCTTCCGTCCGATAAAGCCAAACTGATTGTTCAAGCTGCGGATGAGGTCATTGCCGGTAAGCTCAACGATCAGTTCCCTCTCCGCATCTGGCAGACCGGCAGCGGCACCCAAACCAACATGAACGTCAACGAGGTCATCTCCAACCGCGCAATTGAGCTGGCGGGGGGCCAAATGGGATCGAAAAAACCAGTTCACCCCAATGACGACGTGAACATGTCGCAATCGTCCAACGACACGTTCCCGGCAGCAATGCACACCGCAGCAGCGGACCGGGTGAAGAATACCCTCATTCCTGCAATCCAAAGTGTTCACGACGCGATCGCAGCCAAGGCAAAAGAGTTTCATGACGTGGTCAAGATCGGTCGCACCCATTTGCAAGATGCCGTGCCATTAACTTTTGGTCAGGAATTTGGCGGGTGGGCGAGCTTGTTGGAACGGGACATCAAGCGGCTGGAGCAGGTGCTCGATGGACTTTACGACCTCGCCATCGGCGGGACCGCAGTGGGTACGGGATTGAACGCTCATCCTGAATTCGCGGAGCGCGCAGCCAAAAAGATTGCCGAACTAACGGGGCTTCCCTTCCGCTCGCATGGCAATAAATTCGCGGCGCTTTCGGCGCACGACGAGATCGTATTTGCGCAGGGCGCTATGGAAACGCTAGCTGCCTCGCTGATGAAAGTTTCAAACGATATTCGCTGGTTAGCGTCGGGCCCACGTTGTGGCCTGGGTGAATTATCCATTCCTGAGAACGAACCCGGATCTTCCATCATGCCGGGCAAAGTCAATCCAACGCAGTGCGAAGCCATGACCATGGTGTGCGTACAGGTTCATGGTGCTACGGCTGCTGTCGGATTCGCCGGCTCTCAAGGCAACTTCGAACTCAACGTATTCAAGCCGGTCATCATTTACAACTTCCTGCACTCGGTGACCTTGATCGCGGACGCCTGCCATGGCTACGTCGAGTACATGATCAAGGGAATCGAAGTAGATCGCGCGAAAGTTGATTGGTACGTTAAGAATTCGCTGATGCTGGTTACGGCGCTGGCGCCAAAGGTTGGATACGACAAGGCGGCGAAGATAGCCCACACCGCCCACATGGACAAGACCAGCTTGCTTGATGCCGCATTGAAGCTCGGGTATCTTACGCGCGAGGAATTCGACCAACTCATGAAACCGGAGAAGATGACGCGGCCGTAGGCTACAGACCTTCCGAATCAGTCGGGATCGTAAACTGCGTTGCCATATCCTGCTCGCCGGATGTTCTCCTGCATTTGATCCAGCTTGGCTTTTTCCGAGGCGAGCTGACTTTGAGATGTATCCCTTGCATCTTTCAAGTTTCGTCCTACGTCGCACCAGGACTTGTAGTACTCGTCGTCGTGGAGTGATGTCCAACAAATGTTGGAATCGACATGGCGATGCGACACGCCCCAGGCGTTGAACTGATCGTTCAAAGTCCGGATCTGGTTCTGTAAATCGACGATCTTGCCCTTCTGCACTCGCACTTGATTTTGGAAGGTCTTGCCTTGCGACTCAAACTGCTGAACCCTTCGTCCCTCTTCCTGAGTCGCTTTGTCTCGATCCACCGCAACAGCCATCCCATCCCCCGACTGGGCTGGAACGGTAGGGCCGTTGCCATCGTTTAAATCATGGTTTCTTATCACTTTAGACGGCGGGGCGGATTGCCGCGTCTGTTTCGACGCACTGGCTGCGGCCGCAACAGCGGACGGCTTAACAGGAGCTTGATTTGTGGGTTGCAAACCACCAGATTGCGAATCACTTGCTGGCGAGTTCGTCGGGCTGAAGGCTAAAGCGGCCGCTAGCAGACACCCAACAATTCCGAGACCGTGGCGCAGGCGCATACCCCTAATCATATCGCCCGCTCCATTAGTCGGAGCGACACTTCTTGAGTAACGCCTGGCCCTATCCTTCCGATGCAACAGGCGTCACTCTGCCTTCGCCATCAACTAGGTTAGCGTGCTCGCTGGCCCCGCTATTCTGCTTTGGCGTGGTTGTAATCGTAATCACGCTAATCAGAACAAGAAAAGTGCCCAGCCCGGTGCGTGGCCCCACCGCTTCCCCACCGAAAAAATAACCCACGATCACTGCCACCACCGGGTTGACGTATGCATAAGTCCCGACCTTGGTCGGAGATTCGTGGTGTAGTAACCAAACATAAGCGGTGAAGCCGACGATCGATCCTGCGACGATCAAGTACACCAACGCCAGCCAAGTCTGCCACGAAACTCCATAGACATAGAACCGGCTAGTTTCACCGGTAAGGCACGCCAGTAGAAGAAGCTGCACGCCTCCAATTAGCATTTGCGCCGCCGCGCTCATAGGTTTAGACGCCGGCAATGGCAGCTTACGGGTCAGAATAGTTGCAATCGACCAGGTAAAGGCCGCCAACACAAGAGCCATCGCACCGGCGTGATCAACCGCAGCCTCTCCCAGAGACAGAGAATGACTCATTAGAACTGCGACGCCAACGATTCCAACCAGCAGCGCCGCTCCCAACCGCAACGTCAAACGCTGGGTGCGTAGAAAAACAACTTCGAGCACGGTGATAAACGCCGGAATGGTAGCCAGCACGACCGCAGCAATCCCAGAAGGTATGCGCTGCTCCGCCCAAAAAAGGCAACCGTAGTCTAAGAGAAAAATCAGGCTGCCCAGCAACGTCGCTGACGCCCATTGGCGTGACGTGGGGGAGGGCGTTCCAGTAAGTCGCATCCACGCATAAAGAATCGCTCCCGCAGCGACAAAGCGCATGGCGGCCAGCAGAAACGGAGGCACCTCCTGCACTCCAACCCGAATCGCGAGGAAGGTCGATCCCCATACGAAATAAATGACAGAAAACGCCAGCAGGATCTTCCAGGAAGCAGGACGCGCGACTTGTGACATACAAGTTCCTCTGGCAAGGAAAATTGAACTGCCTCATACAGATGTCGAATTAGGAACACGAGGATCTATGAAATCTTCTTATGGGTACGATAACTAGCTGTGACTAAACGAAACTCAAGCGGCTGCCCAGACAGCTCAGTTCTTACCAAATCGCATTCCGCTCAACTTATCGACCCTATCCTGATCAACTCCTTTGCTGGCCACCAGCACATGAAAACTCTCTCCCATACCCGCCGGCATGACCAGATGTTTGAGTTGAAGCGCCACTTTGGCCCGCTCCGGAGGTAGGCGGCAATCCTCGAAAGCGTCAGCAAATTGGTTAAGCTCGCCAATCCCAAGCAGAAATTGCGACTGCGTCAGGAGCGGATGCACCTGCATTCCTCGCTCCACAATAGCCGCTGTCAGAGCTGTGAAGTTCACGTGAGCGGTGATGTCCTGCTCTCCGGGCGCCTCGTACGGTGTGGAACTGACAGAATGCTGACGATAGGCAGCTATTGTGCCGCGATGTCGGCCTGCAAGTTGCTCTTGCCGGGTGTATCCGTAATCGATGGCAATCACGATTCCGCGTTCCACCGCTGCGGCAATATCGGACATATAAGCCTTAGCGATTAGGGGCGCTTCAACTCGCTCGCCAGCCTCCGGGTGCACGCCGTAGCGATCGAGGAACTCCCGTTCCGCTGCTGATGCTGAACTCCAGCTTTCATATAGCCCTCCATCGTTCGCCGAAATCCGTAACTCGCCCTTTGAGCTGAGCACTTCGACCGGCAATGCGTCGAAGAATTCGTTGGCGAAAACAATGATCGGGACCTCAGAGGCTAGAGCCCTCCCTGCCGTGACGCTTTTGGGCACACCCGAGGCCGTACCCTTCCCGGTTTCCGTTCCACCCCCTCCCGAAACGTGCCTACTAGTGTGAAGGGCCACAACATCAGGCCTGCTGTGAACGCCCTCCATTGATGCTGGCTTTAGCCGCTGGGGTTCCACCGATGAGAGCGAAACTTTTCCGCTTTGGAAACCTCGTTTCAGGGTTGCACGCAATCGTTGGCGCAAAGCCGGCGAACTCTCCACCAGCGAATAGTGCAACGCACCAAAGAACTCCGGGAACTTCTTCTCCGACCAATCCAGCACATCTTGCGCAAACAATCCGCGCCCGGGGCCAAGCTCAAGGACTTCGATTCGTTCTGGCGAATCGAGCGACCGCCACATCTCCTCAAACTGGCGTGCCAGCAAGCGACCAAATACCGCGTGCACATCGCTCGAAGTGTAAAAATCGCCAGCTTTCCCGAACTGCTCGGCGTAACGCGAGTAGTACCCCAGCTCGGGATCGTAGAGGCACATCTCCATATATCGCGAAAATGGGATCGGGCCACGCTGGCAAATTTCCTCCACGATTTTCTCTCGCAAGGTCACAGGCCTTCTCGCTGGCGCTCCAGCCGGTCTTGCGGAGTGCGCACAAACATTTCGACCAGGTAGTCGTGAAGACAATCGTAGAGCTGGCGCTGAAGGCTCCATTCGAATTGAGGGTTGTCCAAGTCCCGCGGATGCATGTCGAAATAGTAGGTGTGCACGGGTACGGACGGGTTCTTAAACTGGATGATCAGCTCGACGCCATCGCCCTTAGCGCGAGCGGAGAAATTGAGCAACGGATGCTCGTAAAGCCGCAATTGAGCGAGGACTCGCTCTAGGCGAGTGTTTGGAGAAGCAGACACAACAGTGATTGTAAAGGAGTCCTACAAGACATACTTCTTCTGCCCATTTTTTTCTAGCGCTATCGCCATATTTCTCCTCACGCCATGCTTCCGTGTTTTACATGTTGTTACATCGTGCTATCCCGCAGTGTATTGTTTCGTCTAAACGCTCGTTTCAGACAAACGGAGCATCAGTTCGATGTCTTCCTGAGAACAACAAATCACACGCGGAGGGTTCTTTATGCTGAAGAAGTTGCTATTCGCATCCATCGCACTGGCCACACTGTCTCTCGCGGCTTCATCCTCCTATGCGCAGTCAACGGTCATGGATCTGCCGCGAGATAGCCAGCATTCTATGGTCATGCAACGCATCGGAATCACCGACATTACGATCAATTATCACAGGCCTCTGGTCAAAGGCCGCCAGATTTGGGGAAAGGTCGTACCGTACGGCCAAGTCTGGCGTGCCGGGGCGAACGAAAACACCACGATTACCTTTACTGACCCAGTCACGATCGAAGGACATCCTCTGGCCAAGGGTGTTTACGGCCTGCACATGTTGCCCACAGAAAACGAATGGACCATCATTTTTTCCAACGTACACACGGCCTGGGGCAGCTTCACCTATAAGCAGGACAACGACGCACTTCGGGTAACCGTAAAGCCACAATCCTCTGAGGCGCACGAGGCTCTGAGCTATGATTTCGACAACGTGACTGAGGATTCAGCAGTGGCTACGCTGCGCTGGGAAAAACTCGCCGTACCTTTCAAGATCGGCGTCAATGTGCATGATGTCGTCGTGGCCAGCCTGCCGAACCAACTCCAGGGCCAGCCGCAGTACATGTGGGAAGGCTGGGACGATGCCGCGACGTATCTGCTAACCAACAAGATCGCGCTGGAGGATGCGCTCAGGTATGAAGAAACGTCCATCAAGACCGAGCCGCGGTTTGACAACTTCATGATCAAGTCGCAAATCCTGGATGCCATGGGCCGCAAGGAAGAATCTGAGGCGGCGAAGAAAGAGGGATTGCAGAGGGCTACCGCGGCCCAACTGTACACTTGGGGGCGGCAACTGCAGGGCGAAGGTAAACGAGATGAAGCCTTCGAATTTTATCGCCAGGCGGTGAAGAAGGACCCCAATGATTGGATTGCCCGCGACGGAACCGCCCGCATTTATGCGGCCAAGGGAGACTTTGAAAACGCGTTGAAGGAAGAAAAGATAGGCTGGGCAAACGCTCCAGACAACCAGAAGATTTTCGTTGAGCCTGCGGTGAAGAAACTCGAAGCCAAACAGGACATCAACAAGCCCAACTAAATCTCGGCGGCGCGGCTTGCACGGGCAACCAGACAGTACGCTATACTGCCCCGACACGCATGCCGCGCTGCTTTCAATGCTCCGCCGACTTGACTGAAGACGCGCGCTTCTGCTCTTCGTGCGGACAGCCCCGCCAGGAAAATGTCTTTGGGCTTATGAATGCTATCGGCGCCCTCGCGTCGGTCTTTCTCGTTGCCAAGTTGACTCGCAGGAAAGCAGCAGGGCTACTGGCAATGGCCCTGCTGACGATCGGAATCAGTCTGAGCGGACACCTCCCCATTGAACTGGTCCTTGCTGCTCTCTTTGCGGCCATGTATCTGCCTTGCCTCATGCGGGTAGGACTCTTGGCGGTCTGTGTCGGCCAATTTGACCTGTTCACGCTGGCGGATGATCTGGTCACCTTTGATCTTTCGCGCTGGTACGCTTGGCGTGGACTCGCGGAAATCGCGGTTGTCTCCGCGCTGGCGCTCTACGGGTTCAAAGTCGCGGTGGCGGGGAAGCCCATCTTCGGCGGAGCCTTGGAGGATTGAGGAATACAACGCGAACCAGTTGCGAAGTTCTCCTTACGAGGCCTTGAAAACGACCCTGGGCGGCGCGCACACGGATTCGAACCAGCGGCTGATATACACCTGAGCGTGCGCCTCGCCGCAAAAATGCCGCGCGGTCGCGCTATTGGCGGCATTCAGATCCCACTTAACCACCGCGAGCTTCTGATCTCCGCACTCAATCACAAACCAACGGGTCGGATTCTCACTAACAATCCCGCAAATCTCGCACTGAAACTCTCTTAGACTCGACATGTCAGCTCCCTATCAACTATGACGCGGGCTTCAGCCCTTGAGTGCCCGCCTTTTGTTCCGGATACTCGTACACTCCGCGCCCTATCTTTCGCCCCACACGCCCCGCCTTCACGTACTGCACCAAAAGTGGTGCAGGGCGATATTTCTCTCCCAAACTCTTGTGCAGATACTCGAGAATCGACAGTCGAGTGTCGAGTCCCACCAAATCCACCAACTCAAATGGCCCCATGGGATGGTTCAAGCCTAACTTTAAGGCTTTGTCGATATCTTGCGCTGAAGCAATGCCTTCCTGAAGCATATAAAAAGCTTCGTTTCCGATCATTGCATTGATGCGGCTCGTAATAAATCCAGGCGACTCCTTGATCACCACGACTTCCTTACCCATCCGTCTGCCGACTTCGGTAACGGTCGCCAGCGTGTCATCATCGGTATCGAGGGCGCGCACAACTTCGAGGAGCTTCATCTTGTGCACCGGATTGAAGAAATGCATCCCGATACACTTCTTGGCGCGGTATGTAACACTGGCAATCTCAGTGATGCTCAACGAAGAAGTATTGGAGGCGAGAATTGTGCCTGGACGACAGATTTTATCGAGCAAGGTAAAAATCTCGATCTTCGACTCCATCTCCTCCGGTACAGCCTCAATCACCAGATCTGCTTCGCGTGCCGCTTCTTCCACGCTGCCGGCATATTCGAGGCGACCGAAAGCGCCGTCGGCATCGGAGGCCGCGATTTTTCCCAACTCGACTGCCTTGTCCAGGTTGCTGCGAATTTCGGTTTCCGCCCGACGCAACGCATTGGGCAATAAATCTTCCAGAATCGTACGATAGCCACCGAGAGCGGCTACGTGCGCGATACCCCGCCCCATGGTTCCAGCGCCAATGACGGCAATGGTTTTGACTTGCGCCACTATTGCCATCCTTTTTCTAATTGCGCCACCACCGCGTTCAGACTCGTGCCCGCCGCTTTTAAGCTTTCAGCCAGACGCTTACGTTCCTCATTTTCCATGGCCGGAACAAAAGCGCTAATGCGGCGCAGAGTGGTCGTGATGTCGTCCACGTAGTTGGTCAGGCGAATCAGTTCTCCAGAAGTTCCCATATGATTTCCGCTCCAGTGTGCCCGTCGGGGGCGATGATCCTTCTATTATGCGCTCTGCCCACGCAGTCTGGACGTACAGCGCGAATCAATTATTTTCAACGGTCGCAAGAAATTAGTAAAGCCACCCACTGGAAACGAACGATAAAAAGCCGGACTAATATCAGTCCGGCTGAGTTTATTGCCTTCTCGCTGTTTCACTAAGGATGAACCTTGAACAGCGTTCCATTCTTTGAGGCGCCGCCGCTCGAAGCTGTGCCAAACAGATTGCCTTTGGCATCCATGACCAAACCTGACTGAGGACTCGCCCCGTCAGTTCCGCCGGTGAAGCTGTATAATACGGTCTCCTTGCCGTTCCTATTCACCTTGAAAACCGTTCCGGCGTTGGTAGCTCCACCCCCGGCAGTGGTCGTGCCATAGAGGTTTCCCTTCGCGTCCATAAAGAGGCTCTCGACCGGACCTGCCCCATCTGCGCCACCCAGAAAGTGGTACAACGTGGTCTCCTTGCCATTGCTATTCACCTTAAACACAGTTCCGCAGCCACCGCCCCCGCACCCTGTTCCTCCCGCAGCGGAGGCCACGCCGTAGAGGTTGCCCTTCGCATCCCGGATCAACCCGGCTTGCGGGAGCACTCCTTCGGGCCCAGCGAAGCTATGCAGAACTGTTTCCTTGTCAGCCTTGGTCAGTTTAAAGACGGTTCCCATGCCGGACGTGCCGCCCTCGTATGTGGTGCCGTAAAGATTACCTGCCGTATCCGAAACCAAACCTCCGAACGGGATCGATCCGTCTATCCCGCCGGTGAAACTGTACAGCACGGTTTCCTTACCCTGACTGTTCACCCTGAACACGGTGCCGGCAGCGGAAGCGCCACCCGCAAAAGTGGTGCCGTAGAGATTTCCTTTTGCATCCCTGATCAAACCAGCAGACGGCCCGGACCCATCCTTCCCGCCGGCGAAACTGTACAGCACCGTCTCCTTCCCACTAGCATTTACCTTGAACACCGTGCCGAAGCCGTGGCTGCCGCCGGCCTGAGTGGTACCGTAAAGGTTGCCCTTTGCGTCCTCGATTAAGCCTGCCGACGGACCCGCTCCGTCGTCACCACCAGTAAAGGTATAGCGCACGGTTTCCTTGCCTTTGCTGCCTACTTTGAACACCGTGCCCGCATCGGACGCACCACCTGCAAAGGTCGTGCCATAGATGTTACCGTTCGCGTCCATTGCCAGGCTCCCGTAAGGATGTGCCCCATCCTCGGGTGACCCGGCGAAGGTGTGGACTACCTTGAAAGTCTGCGCAGGCAATGACGGTAACCCCGCGAACATCATCCCGGTGGCTAAGGCCATCGCGAAGGCGCGGCGTTGTTCGACCCATTTGGTCCGGTGAGTGGCAGTGGTGATGCGCTTGGCCCAGGCAAGCTTCGCGTAGGATTTCATCCTCTGTCTTTATCCTTTTGAACCATGAATGTTGGGGGGCTTACACGTCCGTGGGCTGCAGCCGCTGGCGAATGGCACAGCCGAAAAATTGAAGTGTCTTATCCCAGCGAACGATTGTCAAGCAGCAACCAGGCCTGTGGGACAGGAACCCTTTTTCCCTTGGCGAACACCCGTTTGTGGAGGTGGGGCTCCCTGATTCGGTGACTCCCATGGCTCTTGCGAGAGACCGTGAACCTTCTACGGTCTTCACTATTATCTTGCCCCGTTGCCATCGGACGCGCAGGATAGACTTCATGCTGCGCAACCCAAACCTTATCCCACTTTCGCGCCAGCACCAGCACGCTCTGGCGCTGTGCGTGAGCATCGATCGCGCCTTTAAAATGGGTAAGATTGATCAGACAGCATGGCAGGAAGAAATCCAGCAGATATTCGAGCAGGAAATTGCGATCCATTTTCTGGCCGAAGAAAAAGAACTGTTTCCCGTGGTAGCGGCCCGATCCCCCGAACTGAAAGCTCTGGTAGCTGAACTTATAGCCGAGCACGCTGTATTGCGACAGTATTTTGATCGTGCAAACGCCCGTAACCTCGATCAGATTGGCTTACGCGATTTTGCGGTGACACTGGCGCGGCACATCCGCAAAGAGGAGAGCGAGCTTTTTGAGGGAATGCAAAGAATCATGGATCCAACCGAGCTTGACACGATAGGCACCGCACTCGACGCTGCATTGAAAGATGCCCTGAAAGCCTGCCGCCTGCCTAAGCGATCTGGCCCGCTTTCGCAGCGTTAACCGCGAATTCGCGAAACGACTCAGTGCTTGAACGCCAACACATAACAAGGGAGTACAATTCACAAATCCCAAAGGAGGAAACATGAAACGATATGTTCTCGTTTGCATCGTCGCCTTAGGCTGCATTGCAGCGGCCCAGGACACCGGCAAAACCGCAACCAAGCAGGCGACCGTGAAACATGCAAAGTCGGCCGCTGCGGCTCCCAAGAATGCCTTCATGCCCAACGACATTCCGTACGGACCATCCCCGGCCTTCTTGCCTCCCGGAGCCATGCTGGCAGTTCTAGAAGGCAATCCCATGGGAACGACCGGTGATTACACTATTCGCCTAAAGATGCCCGATAGCTACAAAGTCGCGCCCCACTGGCATCCGAAGCGCGAGAACGTTACTGTGATCTCGGGAACTTTGAAGGTCGGGATGGGTGACAAGTTCGATGAAAGCAAGATGATGAGTTTTCCCGCCGGCAGTTTCGCTTATCTGGATCCCAGCATGCATCATTACGCTTCGGCGATTGGAGAAACGGTTATCCAGATTCACGGCAAAGCGCCAGTCCAGATCAACTACGTCAATCCTGATGACGACCCAAGCAAAGGAAAGAAATAGCTCTGACCACAAACAAATAGGGGCTGGCTTCACACCAGCCCCAAGTGAATATTTTGCCCCGGCGCCTAAGCCAGATCTTCCACCTTCAACTGGCCCTCTCCGCCTTTCCAGGCTTCGCGGAACTGGCTCTCCACAAATCCGGCGTCGTAGTTGCGGCCTTGCGCCTTAAGCGCCTGCTGCAATCCGAACAGCGAACGCGGGTTCCGCGGATTGCGGTCCAGGTCCGAACGAAACACTTTCTCCGCGCTAGCAGCATCGCCGTTCATCAGCAGCGCTGCCCCCAGCGATTCGCGGACTGGGAAGAACCAGTCCGGCGGCTCACCGTACTTCAACGTGTCCTGAATCGCAACTGCAGCGGTCAGCAGAGAGATCGCCTGGGCATTGTCTTTCCTTGCCATCGCCAGTTTCGCACCCAGGACATCCTCAGAAATCTTCATGATGTCTTTCGCTTTGTTATTGATCGGCATGGCGAAGACTACATCGGCCGGCGTGTTCTGCTCCGCCTCCGACACGATCTTGTATTCCGCCTCGGCTTCACTTAGCTTGCCCGTCCCCGCCAATGCCATTCCCCGTGCAAAATGCCAGAACCCGGTCGTGATCTTCATTGCCGGATCCGGCTGCGGCATAGCCAAAATTTCGTTCCACTGGTGAAAGCGCAAGGCCACAGCCATAGGTATGGTCATGAAGCCTTCCAGCGGCGGCATCTCCTTTACGTGTGGCCCAACGTTGGCAACCAGCAGTTCGGCATTCTTTTTCGCTTCCGCATGATTGCCATTCATGCTGGCGCACATAGCAATGAAATGCAGATTATGGCTGTA
>Ga0206961_1158_pt1 | contig 12553 bp, 13 predicted proteins | sample Alteio_BWOrgHeat_30_FD_153238 | JGI IMG/M metagenome (GOLD analysis project Ga0206961, IMG submission 153238) | Enriched cells from forest soil in Barre Woods Harvard Forest LTER site, Petersham, Massachusetts, United States -... | ecosystem: Environmental > Terrestrial > Soil > Temperate forest >...
TTCTCAACACACGATCGCAGAAGATAAAGGCGATCATTTTTTATTAAACGGAACAAAGAACTGGATAACGAATGGCAATAGCGCTAGTATTTATCTGGTAATGGCACAAACAGATATAAGTAAAGGGAGTCATGGTATTGATGCTTTTATTGTAGAAAAAAATACACCGGGTATAACTGTTGGTGCCAAAGAAAATAAAATGGGCATCCGCGGTAGCGATACACACTCTATTAATTTCACTGATGTAAAAGTACCAAAAGAAAATATGCTCGGCGGCGACGGCTTTGGTTTTACATTCGCGATGAGAACATTAGCCGGCGGCCGCATTGGTATTGCATCCCAAGCTTTAGGTATTGCCAGTGGCGCATACGAAAGAGCATTGGCTTATAGCAAACAACGAAAATCTTTTGGTAAAGAGATCATGAATCACCAGATCATACAATTTAAACTGGCTGATATGGCCACTAAAATTGAAGCTGCCCGACTACTCTGCTTAAAAGCTGCCTGGGAAAAAGACCAGCACCTAGATTATACAGTTAGCAGCTCCATCGCAAAAGTATATGCATCTGAAACTGCCATGTGGGTTACAACAGAAGCAGTACAAATTCATGGCGGTTACGGCTTTGTTAAAGAATATCATGTTGAACGAATGATGCGTGATGCTAAGATCACTCAGATATATGAAGGCACCAGTGAAGTACAACGCATTGTAATTAGCAGATCAATACTAAAATAATATTTTGTTTGATTGATAGAACGCAGATCTTCATGATTTTTATGAATTTATCATGATTTGATCTTGATAATCATAAAAATCTGCGGTTCTATCCAATTGTATTTATAATATGGTTAATAAAGAAAAATACAAGGAAATAATTAAAGAACTTGGCGCAAAGACTACATTGATTGCTGTCTCAAAAACAAAACCCAGTGAAGATATTCAGGTATTATACGATCTTGGCCAACGTGATTTTGGCGAGAATTATGTACAGGAATTAATCGATAAAGAAGCTCAACTCCCTAAAGATATTCATTGGCATTTTATCGGGCATCTGCAAAGCAACAAAGTAAAATTCATTGCACCGTTCGTCCACTTGATCCATGGAGTGGATAGTTTAAGTTTATTAAAAGAAATAAATAAGCAGGCCGCAAAAAACAACAGAACCATCAATTGCCTTTTACAGATCTACATTGCTAAAGAAGAAACAAAATTTGGCTTAGATGAAAAGGAATTAGATGAATTGCTTCATCAATTAACAATAGAACCTTTAAATAATATATCAATTGCAGGTTTGATGGGTATGGCATCTTTTAGCAAGGATAAAAATTTAATACGAACGGAATTCAATCATTTAAAAAAACTATCTGTCAAAATAAAAATGCGATCACCAATTATAAGCATGGGCATGAGCAGCGATTACACCATCGCAATTGAAGAGGGCTCAACAATGGTACGCATCGGCAGTTTATTATTTGGCGAAAGAAATCACATAAAATAATGGCATACAAAGTAATTATAATCGGCGCTACATCAGGCATTGGAGAAGAACTGGCTAAAATATATGCCAGGCAAGGCTGTAATGTCGGCATATCAGGTCGCAGACAAGAATTATTAGATTCTTTACAACAACAATTCCCCAATAATATTATTACAGAATGCTTTGATGTAACAGGAAATGAGAATACGAAACACGTTGATAATCTTATACAAAAACTAGGCGGACTTGATCTATTAATTTACAACAGTGGTTATGCACAACTTTTTTCATCTTTGCGATGGGAAATAGAAAAGCAAACAACATTGGTCAATGTGAATGGGTTTGTAGAGATCATTAATTTCGGATTGAATTATTTCTTACAACAAAAGAAAGGGCAGATCGCTGTAACTTCTTCCATTGCCAGTATTCGCGGCAATAGTTTAACACCGGCTTATAACGCCAGCAAAGCTTATGTCAGCAGTTATATGGAAGGGTTATCTATCAAAATGTATAAACAAAAATTACCTATTTATTTGACTGATATACAACCCGGCTTTGTGGATACGGATATGGCACAAGGCAATGGCATTTTTTGGGTGGCGCCTGTTGAAAAAGCAGCAAGGCAGATCTATCAAGCGATCAAACATAAAAGGCGAAGAGTGTATATCACCAAAAGATGGTGGTTCATTGCACAGGTACTTAAGGTACTGCCCTACTCAATCTATAAATATATAGGCTAGCTATTTGTTAAATTTTCTAGAGGTATTGTGCATTTTATTATACTATTTCATCTTTTAGTTATAATTTTAATAGAACAATTTTACCATGCATCATAACGCAACTACATCGGCAAATTTTGAAGCAGAAAAAAACAGGAAAGCTTTTGCATATACAGTAGCCATTTGCGCCATCCTTTTGTTGTTATTTATTTTTATTACCTGGAAAACATCACAACCAACCGCCGCAGTTGCAACAGATCTTATAGAAATTAATCTTGGAAATAATAGTGATGGCTTTGGTAAAGACCAGCCATTGATCAAAGGAGAAATGTCTCCAACACCTGAAACACCTCCGAAAGAACAGCAAGCTGCAGCAGCGCCAAAAAGTGATGCAGCGCAAGACAATGTAAATCCTGATGACAATGCCGAAAAAGATGCAGCACCGGTTATCAAACCGGAAAAAGAAATTCATAAAGCGATAATTAAAGCACCAGTTAAAACAAGCAACAAACCGAAGAACACAATGCCGGTTGTTGACCAGGCTCCTAAACCTGAGAAACCATTATTTACGTACAATGGTCCAGGCAAAGGAAAAGGCAATGGGGCCGCCGTTGATAATGGTTTTACAAGTCAGGGTAATACACCCGGTGGTAAAGGTGATGCCGGCGATCCGTCAGGCAATCCTGATAGTTATGGTAATGATGTTAAAGGTAAATCGGGTATTACGGTTACAAGAGGCGCAAGGCCGACCAATATGGGTAATTTAAAGTTTGAAGATGATTTCACACAAAATGCAAAAGTATATTTAGATGTTACTTATGATGCTGATGGAAAATTTGTAAGTGCAACAATATCCAAAGGAACGACAACACAAGCTGCAAATATTATAGGTATCGCTAAACGTAAGGCCGCTGAATTAAAATTTCCTCCCAGCGATGATGGCGGAGTATCAACGGTGTTGCTTAACTTTAAGGTCCAAAATTAAATACTAACCCATCCATTATAACAAACCCAATAAAATTCGATAAGAAGTTTATTGGGTTTTATCTTTGCAGCAATGACTTACGAAGAAACGCTCAACTACTTATACGCACAACTCCCGATGTATAGCAGGATTGGCGCAGCGGCTTATAAAACAGATCTGCACAACACCATTGCTTTATGTACGGCATTAGATAATCCCCATACAAAGTTTAAAAGCGTTCACGTTGCAGGAACCAATGGTAAAGGTTCTACCAGCCATATGCTCGCGGCTATTTTGCAAAAGGCAGGTTATAAAACAGGATTATATACATCTCCACATTTACAGGATTTCAGGGAAAGAATAAAGATCAATGGCGAAATGATCAAACAGGATTTTATTGTTGATTTTGTAGCAAAAACAAAAAAGATATCCGAAGAAATTGAGCCTTCTTTTTTTGAACTAACCATGGTGATGGCTTTTGATTACTTTGCTAAAGAAAAAGTAGACATCGCTATTATTGAAACAGGGTTAGGTGGCAGACTGGACAGCACTAATATTATTATGCCAATAGTATCTGTTATTACAAATATCGGATACGACCACATGAATATCCTGGGCGATACACTCGAATTGATCGCTTTCGAAAAAGCTGGCATCATCAAACCCAATACACCCGTTGTAATTGGAGAGTATACTGCTATTACAAAACCTATCTTTCTTGCAAAAGCAACAGAATGCAACGCTCCGATTTATTTTGCACAGGAAAAATTTGCTGTCGCCAATATTATACTAACAACAAAAGAACTGCATTGTGATATAACGGACATCAAAGAAAACGTAACAGAATCATTTACACTTGATCTGAACGGATTCTATCAAACAAAAAATCTATGTGCAGTTCTATGTGCAGAAGGCATTCTGACAGAAAATGGTTTTAACATTCCAGATACGGTAGAAAAACATGCCCTATCACACGTTAAAGAGCTAACGGGTTTATACGGAAGATGGGACGTGATACAGGAAGAACCAACAATAGCATTAGATGTAGCGCACAATGAAGATGGTATTAAACAAGTGTTATCACAAATAGCCAATTACAAAACACCGAATGAAAAAGTACACTTTGTGCTAGGCATGGTAAAAGACAAGGACATCGATAAGGTATTAACATTGCTTCCTAAAGAAGCACATTACTATTTTAGTAATGCGCATATCCCAAGAGCAATGAATGCTACTGAACTAAAAGATAAGGCAGCTTTGCAAGGTTTGATCGGCAATAGTTTCGATAATGTAAATGATGCAGTAAAAGCTGCGAAAGAAAAAGCCGCAAAGGATGAGTTGATCATCGTTTGCGGCAGCGTATTTTTAGTAGGTGAAGTTGTTCGCTAAAGCAGAGATAAGTTTAATTTCTAAAATTTATCGTTATTATCTTTTGGTGTCCCGCTACCATTACATGAACTCGCAAGGAATTCAAGTGCTCTTTCTATACGCGCCTGATAATTATTTTCTTTTACTACATAATTACCTAATAATATAAATTTAAATTGCGATTCATTTTCGGGCGCTACTGTCTTATGATTGTAACTTTTTACCATGGTTATTCCATTATCTCCCATATTAGTTATTAGAGACATGCTATCACAGGTTGGAATATCAGACGATTTACTACAAAGCGTTTTGGTAACTTTGCATTGAGTTAAATCAATAGTTGTTGTTGTTGAAAAATCCGGGCTACCCGTAAACGGTTTCGCTTCTTTTACAATTAAGTGGCAATCCTGAAGAGAAACAGTAATTGTTTTAACAGGATAAGAATTATCTTTTAACAACCAATAATTATTTGAAAGAACCTTATTAATAAAGTTTATAGCATCATCATTAGTAGGTGTAGTTGATGTTGTTTGTGCAGTAGATGTTATTGTTATAAATAAAAACGCTACAAATAATAATTGTTTCATAAATGTTAGTTCGTGTTAGTTAGATATTATAAAGCTTTGTTTCGTGTATGCAATATATATTATTTCTTCAATAATAACACTTTCATTATATAGCATTTATTTATTATGTCTGTCTTTTAAGATCCTGATCACATCATTTAACGAATACCCTTTTGCTTGCAGTAAGATAAGGTAGTGGAATAAAAGGTCGGCCCCTTCATTCAGAAAGAGTTCTTTGCTGTTATCTTTTGCTTCGATCACTAATTCTACTGCTTCCTCTCCTACTTTTTGCGCGATCTTATTGATACCTTTTTCAAATAAAGAACTGGTATAAGATTTTTCTGAAGGATTATTTTTTCTATCAACAATGATCTGCTCCAATTCGAATAAAAAATCTGCAGGAACATTTTTCTCATTCCAGCAAGTATCCGCACCGGTATGACACGTTGGTCCCATAGGCTTTACTTTGATCAGCAATGTATCATTATCGCAATCTACTTTGATATCTTTCAAAATAAGATAGTTGCCGCTTTCTTCACCTTTTGTCCATAATTTTTTTCTACTGCGGCTATAGAACGTTACTTTTTGTAATTCCTGCGTTTTAGTGATCGCTTCCTGGTTCATAAAAGCAAGCATTAATACTTTTCCTGTGGCATCATCCTGAACAATAGCAGGTACCAACCCATCGCTATATTTAGCAAAGTCGATGTTCCATATTCCGTTAAAAGATTGATTTGTATTCTGACTCATAACCTTACGTTTATCTTTTGTTGATGTAAATATTTTTTAAGATCCGGTATTTCTATTTCTTTATAATGAAAGATACTCGCTGCTAAAGCTGCATCTGCATGGGCATTTTCAAAAACATCTTTAAAATGTTCCATTGAACCGGCTCCGCCCGATGCGATTACCGGAACAGGAAGCGTTTTTGATAGTAATGATGTAATATCTAAAGCAAAACCATTTTTTGTTCCATCATTGTTCATTGAGGTGAGTAATATTTCTCCGGCACCTAATGCGACGCCTTTTTTTGCCCAATCGATTGTTTTGGTATCGGTTTTTGTTCTTCCTCCACTTAGATAAACATACCATTCGCCATCTGCTTCTTTTTTTGTATCGATTGCTAATACCACACACTGGCTACCAAATGCATCGCTTAATTCTTTTAACAGCTGTGGATTTTTATAGGCTGATGTATTCACCGAAACTTTATCAGCGCCGTTTTGTAATAATACAGATACATCATCTACAGAAGAAATACCCCCACCAACTGTAAAAGGAATATTGATATTTGCTGCAATTCTTTTTACCAGCTCAACCAATGTTTTTCTTTTTTCTACTGTCGCAGTGATATCTAAAAAAACCAGTTCATCTGCACCTTTTTGAGAATACAATAATGCCAGCTCAACAGGATCTCCTGCATCACGAATATCAAGAAAGTTTACTCCTTTAACAGTTCTGCCATCTTTAATATCCAGACAAGGTATAATTCGCTTTGTTAACATTATTGATTGATAAGTGATAATTCTTTTAAAGTTACAGTCCCTTCATAAATTGCTTTACCAATAATGGCTCCACTGCAGCCGATCTCTTTTAATTCAATTACGTCATGAAAATTACTTACGCCACCACTTGCGATCAATTTTATTTCAGTGTGCATATTCATAATGTCTTTATACAGGTCGATCGATGGCCCTTGCATTGCGCCATCTTTTGAAATATCGGTACAAAATATATTTCTTACACCAAGCGCCAGCATTTTACCTATGAAAGTATCAATATCAATTCCGCCATCAACTAACCAGCCGCTTATTTTTATCTTTCTATCTAAAACATCGGCACCAATTAAAAATTTATCAGGACCAAATTCCAATAACCATTCTTCTAATATTTCGGGATGTTTTACGGCTAGACTGCCAATGGTAACAATGGCTGCACCAGCAGTAATAATATCGCTTATATCCGATATTTTTTTTACACCCCCGCCAAAGTCGATCACCAAATTTGTTTGAGACGCAACAGCTTCCAATACTTTCAGATTAACGATCTTGCCGGCTTTAGCGCCGTCCAGATCTACCATATGTAATCTTTTGATACCGGCAGCTTCGAATTCTTTTGCGACTTCAACAGGATTTTCGTTATAGATTTTCTGTTGTGCGTAATCGCCTTTTGTCAACCGTACGCATTTGCCATCTATAATATCTATTGCCGGAATGATTTCCATTGACTATTTAATATTAATAAAGTTTTTTAAAATTGTTTCACCGACCGTCCCTGATTTTTCAGGATGAAATTGTACCGCATAAAAATTATCTTTTTGCAAAGCAGAGCTATATGGTAAAATATAATCTGTTGTTACGGCAGTCTCTTTACACAAAGCGGCATAATAACTATGGACAAAATATACAAAGGCATTTTTATCCAGGCCATCAAACAATACAGATTGGTAATCATAAATATTGTTCCAACCCATTTGCGGCACTTTTACTTCCGGCTTTGCCGAGACAAATAATTTTACTTCCGTATTAAATATGCCCAGACAAGTTGTATCGCCTTCTTCAGAGTGATTACACATTAATTGCTGCCCTAAACAAACGCCTAATACAGGCTGTTTTAACCCTACGATAACTTTATCTAAACCTCGTTCCACCAAATATTGCATAGCTGGCGTAGCATGACCAACACCCGGAAAAATTACTTTATCTGCTTCAGCGATCTGTGCAGGATCATCTGTTACAAAAGCATTGGCGCCAATACGCTGTAAAGCATAGAGTACACTTTGTACATTTCCCGCATTGTATTTTATGATCGCAATACTCATTTATAGAACTCCTTTTGTTGAAGGCAACGCATTATTATTGATGTCTTTTTTTACTGCCATTTTAATTGCTTTGGCAAAGGCCTTAAAAATAGATTCAATTTTATGGTGCTCATTCTCTCCTTCTGCTTTGATATTTAAATTAGATTTTGATGCATCGCTAAATGATTTGAAAAAATGGTAAAACATTTCGGTCGGCATCTCGCCTATTTTTTCTCTTTTGAATTCGGCTTCCCACACGATCCAATTCCTGCCACCAAAATCGATCGCTACCTGTGCCAGACAATCATCCATTGGTAATAAAAAGCCATACCGTTCGATGCCTCTTTTATCACCCAATGCTTTTAAGATCGCTTCGCCTAATGCAATACCTGTATCTTCTATTGTATGATGTTCATCAATATGCAGATCGCCTTTACATTGAATAGTCAGATCAATATTTCCATGTCTTGCTAGCTGATCTAACATGTGATCGAAGAAAGCTAAACCTGTACTGATATTCGCTTTGCCTGTACCATCTAAATTAACTTCGATACTGATCTTTGTTTCATTCGTATTGCGTTCGTGTTTAACAATTCTCGGAGGCATTTTTAGAAATTCATAAATAGCTTTCCAATCCGGTGTTTCAAGAGCGATCGTATCTTTTCTTAATGCTTCGATCGAGTCCTTAATTTCTGCTACACCTAAAGCTGCATCAGTAACTAACCAAATGCCTTTACTTCCTAAATTTTTCGCCAATTGTATATCGGTGATCCTATCGCCAATTACAAATGAGTTGGCCAGATCATACGCAGGGTTATTAATATATTTCGTGAGCATACCTGTTCCTGGTTTGCGTGTTGGTGCATTGTCTTTAGCGAAAGACTTATCAATAAAGGTTTCAGTAAAATGAATGCCTTCATTTGCTAAACTCTTCATTACAAAATTTTGTACGGGCCAAAAAGTAGCCTCAGGAAATGAAGGGGTGCCCAATCCATCCTGGTTTGTTACAATTACCAATTCGTAATTAAGTTCTGTAGCTATTTTACGCATGTAATAAAACATGTCAGGATAAAATTCCACTTTTTCAAACGCATCTAACTGGTACGTTGGTGGCGCCTCTTTGATAAGTGTTCCATCACGGTCAATAAATAAAACACGTTTTTTATCTGTACTATTACTCATAGTTTTTTAATAAGTTAATTAATTGTTGGTTTTCATTTGGCGTACCTATTGTTACTCTCAGGCAATTTTCGCAGTTTACTTCGTTGCTTCTGTTTCTGACGATCACTCCGTTGTCAGATAAATATTTATATAATTTATCAGCATCTTTCACTTTCATCAAAAAGAAATTTGCATCACTTGGATAAACATATCCTATAAAAGAAAATGCAGCCAATTCTTTGATCAGCATTTCTTTTTGAGCAACTACTTCTTTTATCCAATCATTTACCTGTGTTGTGTTAGCCAAAGCATCTACAGCTAATTGTTGCGATGCTTTATTTACATTGTAAGGAGGCTTCACTTTATTGAACACATCAATAATATCCATTGATGCATAACATAATCCTAATCTTAATGCCGCTAATCCCCATGCCTTGGACAAAGTTTGCATTACGATCAGGTTAGGGTATTCAGTCAGCTCCTGTATAAATGTTTTTTGGTTTGAATAATTGATATACGCTTCATCAATGATAATGATGCCAGGAAAATTATTCAATAATACTTCCACATCTTCCCTGTTCATGTTATTTCCTGTAGGATTATTAGGCGAACAGATAAACAATATTTTCGTATTCGCATCTACAGCATTCAACACACCTTCAACATCTAATTGAAAGCCAGGCAGCAGGTTTACTTTTTTAATATTAACATCATTGATATTAGCACTCACTTCGAACATGCCATAAGTAGGCGGACAAATGATCACATTATCTTTCTGCGGATTACAAAATATGCGAAAAGCCAGATCGATCACTTCATCACTTCCGTTTCCAACAAAAATGTTTTCTGCCGGAACGCCTTTGATCCTTGCTAATTGAAATTTAACCTGCCATTGTAAAGGATCGGGATAACGATTGAAACTTTCAGGCAATGGAGAGCCATACGGATTCTCATTCGCATCTAAAGAAACCGCAGCATTACCCACAAACTCATGCCTCGCAGATGAGTAAGGCTTAAGGTTTTTGATATTCTCTCTTATTAATTTATTTAATTCGAATTCCATCTCGAGTTATTTATATATTTTTTAGGCGAAGGGTAACTGCATTTTTATGCGCATCCAATCCTTCTGCAGCAGCCATTGCTTCAACTGCGCTGCCTATATTTTTAATTCCTTCTTTCGTTAATTGCTGAAAGGTTACTTTTTTTACGAAACTGTCTAATGATACACCGCTGTATGCTTTTGCATGTCCATTGGTTGGTAATGTATGATTGGTACCTGAAGCATAATCACCCGCACTTTCCGGTGCATAGTGGCCAAGAAAAACGCTTCCTGCATTGATCACTTTTTCCGAAAGTGTTAAAGCGTTATCCGAGGCAATGATCAAATGTTCTGCGGCATATTCATTCAACAGATCAAATGCTGCATCAGTATTTTTAATAATGATAAAACGACTGTACTCTAAAGCCTTTGTAGCAATATCTTTTCTTGGTAATAATGCCAGTTGTTTTGTTATCTCTTTTTTTACATTATCAATGATCAACTGCGCATTCGCAACCAAAACAACCTGGCTATCGGTACCATGTTCTGCCTGACTCAACAGATCTGCTGCAACAAAAGCTGCATTGGATGTTTCATCAGCATATACAGCTACCTCGCTTGGGCCTGCGGGCATATCAATTGCCACGCCTTCTTTGTTGACCAATTGTTTTGCACAGGTCACATATTGATTACCCGGTCCAAATATTTTAGAAACCTGCGGAACGGTCTGCGTACCATATGCCATCGCAGCGATCGCTTGCACACCGCCGATCTTATAAATATTTTTTAGCCCGATCAATTGTGCCACATATAAAACAATAGGATTAACCTTGCCATTTTTATCAGAAGGTGTACAAACAATAATTTCCTGGCACCCCGCCAACATTGCAGGTATACCTAACATCAGCAAAGTAGAGAACAAAGGAGCGCTACCGCCTGGAATATACAAACCTACTTTTTGAATAGCAATTGCTTTTCTCCAACAAGTAACACCTTTTGCTATCTCAATTTGTTTTACCGTTTCTTTTTGTGCGGCATGAAAGACAGTGATATTATTTTTTGCGATTTGAATAGCTGATTTTAATTCTGCATCAACTAAAGTAATCGCTTCTGTAATTTCAGCATCAGTTACTTTCAAAGTATCTAATGTTACTTTATCAAATTGAGCCGCATATTTCCGGACTGCAACATCGCCATTTAATTTTACATCTTCCAGTATAGTCGCAACAGTACCTTCTAACGACTTGCTGTCAAAAGCAGGGCGTCTAAGGATATTATCCCATTGCGCTTTAACCGGTTCTATAAAAATATTTTCCATAATCAATTCTTTAGACAATCATTTTTTCAATTGGCATTACTAAAATACCTTCTGCGCCAAATTGTTTTAATTTCTCGATAATATCCCAGAAATCATTTTCATTTACTACACTGTGAACACTACTCCATCCTGCTTCTACCAACGGAACGATCGTCGGACTTTTTGCACCGGGCAATATTTTTGCAATATTTTTCAATTGATCGTTGGGTGCATTTAGTACGATGTATTTATTATTCTTTGCTGTCTTAACAGAATTGATACGCAACAATAATTTTTCCAGTATCGCTTTATTTTCTGTAGATAAATTTTTATTCGCTGTTAATACAGCTTCTGATTTCAAAATAACTTCTACTTCCTTTAAGCCGTTTGTAAACAAGGTGCTACCGCTACTTACCAGATCACAGATAGCATCTGCCAAACCAATGCCGGGCGCAATCTCTACCGATCCGCTGATCTCATGTATCTCAGCATTGATCTTTTTATCAGTTAGATATTTTTGTAATATTGTTGAGTAGGTTGTTGCAATTTTTAATCCTTTTAGATCTTCAATAGAATTGTAGTCAACCGATTTTGGTACAGCAATACTCAAACGGCATTTGCTAAAACCCAAACGATAGACAAGATCAATATCCTTTGCTGTTTCCAACAAAACATTCTCTCCTACGATACCAATATCCGCAACGCCATCATACACGTATTGAGGTATATCATCATCCCTTAAAAAATAAACTTCTATTGGAAAATTAAAAGCAGCAGCTTTCAATTGTTTGTTGCCATTATTCAGTTCTATCCCGCACTCTTTTAAAAGCTTGATAGAATCTTCGTACAACCTGCCTGATTTTTGAATCGCAATTTTTAGCATTATTCTATTTTTATATTATCAACATTTAATCTTTGGTCAACATCGTCCCCGAAAGCTTTCGGGGCTCACTTGAACTGTTTCAGCTTTACCCGGCTTTTGGTGCAAAGAAAACAAAAAGGGCCTACTTTGCAGTAAGCCCTTTTTGAAAATATGATACAGTACATACAAATCAATATAGCTTACCCCTGAGGTAAAGTATGATGATGGTGTATGTGAACGATTTGTTTCATTTATGATGCAAAGTAAAGGCTGATAAATTATTTTACCAAATAAAATTT
>Ga0206961_1159_pt1 | contig 12503 bp, 13 predicted proteins | sample Alteio_BWOrgHeat_30_FD_153238 | JGI IMG/M metagenome (GOLD analysis project Ga0206961, IMG submission 153238) | Enriched cells from forest soil in Barre Woods Harvard Forest LTER site, Petersham, Massachusetts, United States -... | ecosystem: Environmental > Terrestrial > Soil > Temperate forest >...
GGTTTAAAAACGGGTCTTCCGGAGAACTGATGAGGAAAGATTTCAACTTTTCTATTTTCTCCATTTCCGCGGTTATTTTTCGTTTTTTTTAGCATAAACTTGTCTTCGTAAGACCTAACTTTGTATAGTTGCATAAACAACTTTAATTTCAAGTCAAATCATGAAGATTTTAGTTTGCATCAGCAGAACACCCGATACAACAGCAAAAATAGCCTTCGCCGATAACAACCGGAAATTTGTAACAGAAGGAGTACAATGGATCCTGAATCCATATGATGAATGGTACGCCCTTGTGCGTGCCATTGAGATCAAAGAAAAAGACCCGTCTTCTGTGCTGCATCTGGTTACAGTGGGAGGCCCGGACTGCGATGTGGTGATTCGCAAAGCACTGGCTTTGGGTGGTGATGAGGCGTTTCGGGTAAACACGGAACCTCAAGACAGCTATTCTGTGGCTTCTCAGATCGCCGCAATCGCGCGGGATGGGGGATATGATTTGATACTTACCGGCAAGGAAACCATCGATTATAATGGCGCTTCCGTTGGTGGAATGCTGGCAACACTAATCGATCTGCCATTTATGTCGCTGGCGGCAAAACTGGATCTGGCGGGAAATTCAGCAACACTTGTCCGCGAAACGGAAGGCGGAGAAGAAACTGTTGAGATTAAACTGCCATTGGTTGTCGGCTGTCAGAAAGGTATGGCAGAGCAACGCATACCGAACATGAAAGGGATTATGGGAGCCCGGAGCAAACCATTGAAAGTGGTTGAACCGGTAAACGTTGATCTTTTTACTGAAATTGTTTCTTTTGAATTACCACCGCCTAAGAAAGGAGTAAAAATGATTTCCGCAGAAAATCCGGAAGAGCTTATCACCGCCTTGCATGACGAAGCGAAAGTGATTTAGAATCTTTTTATTTAATCAGAACATATACGTTATGTCTATTCTAGTTTTCATAGATCATTCGGAGGGTCAGATAAAAAAAACTTCACTGGAGGCATTGTGTTACGGAGCAGCGCTGGCAAAACAAACCGGCGTTTCCGCGGAAGGCATTTTGCTTGGACAGATTTCGGAAGATCTTACAACACTTGGAAAATATGGAGTTCAGAAAATTCATCAGGTCGAAAACGAATCCCTGAACCTGGTGGACGCAGAACAATATATCCGCATAATTTCCTCCCTGGCCGAATCTTCAAAGGCCAGCGTAATCATTCTTTCGCATACAAATACCGGAAGAGCGATTGCACCAGGCCTGTCTGCCAGATTAAAGGCCGGACTGGTTACCGGTGCAATATCATTACCGGAAACAGCAAATGGATTTTTAGTTAAGAAAAATGTTTTCTCGGGAAAGGCAGTTTGTACTGTTTCAATAAAAACATCTATAAAAATAATTTCGCTCAATCCCAACGTTTACCCGATTGTGTCAGGTTCAGGTGCAGCTGAAATCGTGAAAGAAAATATACCCGCTCAGCCAGCTGGATTTGTCATTAAATCGGTTTCCAAAGCGTCCGGTGAGATTCCGCTGACAGAAGCAGAAATTGTTGTTAGTGGAGGTCGGGGAATGAAGGGCCCTGAAAATTGGGGTCCCATCGAAGAACTGGCTAAGCTGCTTCATGCTGCCACAGCCTGCAGCCGCCCGGTAGCAGACGCGGGATGGAGGCCACACCATGAGCATGTAGGACAAACAGGTATTGCCATAGCGCCCAATCTCTATATTGCCGTTGGTATTTCGGGCGCCATTCAGCACCTGGCCGGCGTCAATCGCAGCAAGGTCATTGTCGTGATTAATAAGGATCCCGAAGCGCCTTTTTTTAAATCAGCTGATTATGGGATTGTAGGGGATGCATTTGAAGTTTTGCCAGGACTCATTCAGGCTGTAAAAAAACTCAAAGGAGTGGCCTAATTCTCTTTGGCCCCTGAAATGGATATGAGAGATGTTTATCCATTTTTAAAGGGATTAGTTTTTATATTTGCCCTTTTAACGAAAGACCTTATAAGATAGCCCCCGGGGCGGATCCGTTTTATGAAGAAGATCGAACTGGAAATTGTTGCCTTGTCACACAGCATTACCCAAACGCATTCGTATGCAGTGGTTCTGGGTGAAATCAATGGGCTTCGCCGCTTACCCATCGTTATTGGTGGTTTTGAAGCGCAGGCGATCGCGGTGGCTCTGGAAAAAATGCATCCCAGCCGGCCCCTCACGCATGATCTGATGAAGAATTTTATGACTGCTTTCTCTATTGACCTGCAGGAAATCATCATTTCGGATCTTCAGGAGGGCATTTTTTATTCGAAATTAATTTGTATCAGCGAGCACGACACGGTTGAAATTGACTCACGTACTTCCGATGCCCTTGCACTGGCCGTTCGGTTTGGCTGTCCTATTTATACTTATGAGAACATCATCGAAAGTGCAGGCATCCTGATGGAAGACAGCGCAGGCAAAAAAAAGCAGCCAAAGGAAACCGTAACTACGGAAGGTGGTGCCAAAGAAGACCTTGGCGGCCTGTCATTGGAAGATCTCAATGTGTTGTTGTCTGAAGTACTGGAACAGGAAGATTATATAAGGGCCATTAAAATCCGCGATGAAATAAACAGCCGCAGAAAAGGAAGGACCGGATGATTGCCTTTCCCCACGCAAAAATAAATCTGGGACTGTCTGTTATTTCAAAAAGACCCGATGGTTTTCATGACCTGGAAACCATTTTCTACCCACTTCCCCTTCACGATGTATTGGAAATAATTCCTTCGGATGAAACCAGATTTTTTCCAACAGGACTTTCAATTCCGGGTAATACCGATGATAACATCGTTTTACGTGCTTATCGATTGCTAAAAGAAAAATATGCCCGGATTGGTTGCCTCGATATCCATCTGCATAAAACCATTCCCATGGGTGCAGGAATGGGTGGAGGATCTTCCGATGCAGCAGGAATGGTTCAATTGCTGAACCGTTTTTTTGAACTTAAACTCACAAACAGCGATTTAATCGATTTTGCCTTGAAATTGGGAAGCGATTGTCCGTTTTTTATGCATAACGGACCCTGCTTTGCAACCGGCAGAGGAGAAAAGCTGGCGCCATTTACACTGGATCTTTCCGGCTATTCTTTTCTGCTGATTCATCCTGAAATTAAAATAGATACGGCCTGGGCTTTTTCACAAATCAAACCTTTTCCCCCTTTATTAGATTTGAAAGAAAACATCAGACTGCCCATTTCGGGCTGGCGGAAAGCGGTTCATAACGATTTCGAAAAAATTGTTTTTGATGCCCATCCTTCCCTTTCTTATATCAAGGAGAAACTTTATACTGCCGGCGCGTTGTTCGCTTCCATGACCGGCAGCGGATCTACCATTTTCGGAATTTTTGAAAAATCATCCCTCCCTGAAATTTCCTTTGAAGACAGCTACCAGACTTTTATACGTTGAGTGTTGGACGTTGATCTAATATTCAGAACATCAAATTAAGAGCTTTGGATTCCGGCTTTCAGCTTTTTTAGTATATTGCATGTTATCACTCCGCTTAGCACCATATCAATTCTTTCAGGCAATCTCGATTTGCTGAATCACTGACGCCTGTAGCGTGTTACCTCATTTTTGTGTGCTGAGCTATTTTATATTTTCTTTTAATTTTACTTTACATGCAATCAACTACAGTGGAAAGTTATACAACAGACCGGTTTCTCGAATTAGAAAATCAATTTAGTGCACATAACTATCACCCGCTCCCGGTAGTGATTTCCAGAGGTCAGGGTGTATATGTATGGGATGTCGAAGGGAAGAAATACTATGATTTTCTCAGTGGGTACTCCGCACTGAACCAGGGTCATTGTCATCCTAAAATCATTGCCAGTTTAATTCTCCAGGCCCAGAAACTCACCCTTACTTCCCGGGCTTTCCACAATGATCAGTTCGCTGAATTTGCACGTTTTATTACCCAGTATTTCGGGTACGATAAAGTCTTGCCTATGAACACGGGCGTGGAGGCCGTGGAAACAGCCATTAAACTTGCCCGGCGTTGGGGTTACGACGTGAAAGGGATTCCAGAAAATAAAGCCCGGGTGATCGTTTTTGAAAACAATTTCCATGGCAGGACCAGTACCGTTATTTCATTCAGCAGTGATCCCGATTCTTATAGCGGATTCGGACCTTATATGCCGGGGTTTGATCTGATTCCATATAATGATCTGGATGCCCTGGCAAAAGCCCTGCAGAATAAAGACGTGGCGGCCGTATTAATGGAGCCCATTCAGGGAGAAGCGGGCGTTGTAGTACCCGACGACGGTTACCTGAGCAAGGCCTATGATTATTGCAAACAGGCCAATGTTTTATTTATTGGGGATGAAATTCAAACAGGTCTGGGAAGAACCGGAAAAATGCTTGCCTGCGATCATGAAAATGTACGGCCGGATATTCTCATACTGGGCAAAGCACTCAGTGGTGGTGTGTTGCCCGTTTCAGCGGTGTTGGCAGACGACAAAATCATGCTGACGATTAAACCCGGCGAACATGGTTCTACTTATGGTGGTAATCCACTCGCCTGCGCAGTCGCAGTGTCAGCACTCAACGTTTTGAAAGATGAGAATATGACAGAAAATGCAGCACGGATGGGGGCATATTTTAGAAACGGGCTTGAATCTTTTCATTCTCCTTTTATCGAGGCGATCAGAGGAAAGGGCTTGCTGAATGCTGTGGTGATTCACCAAACCCGTCCGGAAGCAGCCTGGGAGCTTTGCATGGAATTAAAAGAAAATGGTTTGCTGGCGAAACCTACACACGGGAATAAAATAAGATTTGCGCCGCCCCTGGCGATTAATAAATCTCAGATGGATGAATGCCTGGAGATCATTGGCGACAGTCTGGCCATCCTGAAATAAATAAAATACCTTTAAACAGCATTTTGTTAAATATGACGAATCCGGAAAATATCGATCTCTCGGTGCATGGAACGGGTCACGTGCACAGGGAAGAACATATGGTGAGTGCAGAAACTCTGCGGGATATTGTGATAGGCATGTCTGACGGACTCACTGTACCTTTTGCACTGGCTGCCGGACTCAGTGGCGCTGTGTCGAGTACCAATCTCATCGTCATCGCGGGGCTTGCAGAAATTGCAGCGGGTTCTATCGCAATGGGGCTGGGTGGATACCTGGCGGGTAAAACGGAGGTGGATCATTATAATTCTGAAATGAAAAGGGAATATGAAGAAGTGGAAACGGTTCCTGAAATTGAGAAACAGGAATTGAAGACTTTTTTTTCATCGCTCGGCCTGAGCAATGAAATCCAAAATCAGGCAGTGGAAGAAGTGAGTAAAGACAAAGAGAAATGGGTAGAGTTGATGATGAAGTATGAGCTGGGTCTTGAAAAACCGGATCCCAAACGGGCCAGCAAGAGCGCCGTCAACATCGGTGTTTCCTATATCGTCGGCGGTTTGATCCCTCTGAGTCCCTACTTTTTTGCTTCTGACGGAATAGAGGGACTTAAAATTTCAGCCGTTATCACCCTGGTCTGTCTTTTTGTTTTCGGATATTTTAAAAGCAAATTTACCGGTGTCAATAAGTTAGGAGGTGCGTTGCGCGTGATGATGATTGGGGCCATTGCTGCCGGATGTGCTTTTGGAATTGCGCGATTGATTCAGGGGCATTATTAATAAGCTGATTCTACATGTTTGTTTCGGTACATGGATTTTTATTTAGTTTCCTTTTTTTATTTTGGCAACGGACAACAGGCTCATGATCAGAATAATCAGGGGGAACAAAACAATTCCATACAATGCTGTTTTTATTTCGGGTGAATAAGAACCATACGACGAAGAAAAAAGAATAAACGTCTTCATAGCATAAGCAAAAAGTAACACCCCAATAAACTGATTTATTCTTTTAGCCCATAAGGTACCTGTCAGAAATAAAATGATCGATATTGTGCTGAGAAAAAGGAAGGTTTTTCCCGGCTTGCCATAAACATTGGCACGCGAATAAAATCCATTAAAGTTTTCATGAATGTCCGGATAATAAGCCCAGGGCATAAAACAGAAAATGACTAAAAGTAAGGCAGCACCAATGCCCACATAGGAAGCAAATTTCAAGTTCTGGAATTTTAAAGTTTCACGTCCACTTTTCCGTCAAATGATTTTTCAGCCGGTCCGCAAAGCCAGATATTTGTATACTTGTTATCATAGCTGCGGTCATATTTTACTACCAGCCGGCCTCCTTTGGTATCTACCGTTACATCATTGTATCCGACATCGTTGTGATGACAAACCAGTGCGCAGGCGGTAACACCGGTACCACAGGAATAGGTTTCATCCTCTACCCCCCGTTCGTATGTTCGTACAATGATTTCATCAGCTTCCTTATTCTGAACAAAATTTACATTAATACCTTCTTTCGCAAAAGATTCGCTGTAGCGTATCGCAGTTCCTTCTTTTACAACATCCAGATCCATCACGTCATCCACAAATTTTACATAATGAGGAGAACCGGTATCAACAATAAAATAACCATCGTCTTCTTTGTAACCTGGCACATCCCTCATCTTAAGGTTTACGATATTTGATCCCGATTCCATCTCAGCTTCGTGTTCGCCATCACTGGCCAAAAAATGATAAAGTTCTTTGTGAATGCCCAGATCATATGCAAACCGGACAATGCAACGCCCGCCGTTTCCACACATGGATCCGGCGTTGCCATCGGCATTGTAATATTTCATCTCGAAATCGTAACCTTCTTTCTGATTGAGAAGCATTAAACCATCGGCGCCAATACTGAAGCGCCGGTCGCAGATTCGCTCTATTTCGTCTTTTGACAAATTGGAATATGCTTTACTTCGGTTGTCAACCAGGATGAAATCATTACCTGTTCCCTGGTATTTATAAAATGGAATGATCATGGGGTGCAAAGATAAATTTAATGCGCTATGGAACGTAAGGTTCCGATTGTTTTCTCTATCAGACGCTCCACTGCTAACAAACCATTGGCTGAAAAGGTTTTGGCGATCCGGTTGGCAACAATCACGTTCAGGCTCAGGCATTGATGGCCGAGCAGGCTTCCCAATCCATAAATGGCTGAAGTCTCCATTTCGAAATTACTGATCCGGTGGGGACCAAAATTAAAACTGGTTAGCTGCCCGATCAGTTCGGGATGTTTTAATCCCAATCTCAATATTCTTCCCTGGGGTCCGTAAAATCCCGGGCATGTAATCGTGATGCCTGTATGAAATCCGTTCGTGAAGTGTTTTAATAGCGACGCGGAGGCAGAAGCAATGGCCGGATATGCGGTCTGATGTGGAAGCTGGGTATGCGTAATGAAAGCCTGCAATATTTCGAGTTCTGCGCCTCTGGGTTCCGTGCGGTAAAAATTCAGCAGGTTATCTATTCCCAGTCCATGGGTAGAAGCGACAAATGAATCCACCGGTATTTCTTTTTGAAGAGATCCGGAAGTACCCAATCTGATAATTTGCAATGGGATTAAATCAGACCTGACTGAGCGGGTGGAAAAATCAATATTGACCAGGGCGTCCAATTCATTCATTACAATATCAATATTGTCGGTTCCAATGCCGGTTGAAATGACAGAATATCTGTCTGACCCGATAAATCCGGTGTGTGAAACGAACTCACGATGATGTTGTTTGAATTCTATACGATCAAAAAATTTGCTTACAACGGGCACGCGACCCGGATCACCAACGAGAAAAATTTTATGAGCCAGTTCTTCCGGTCGCAGATCAAGATGATAAATAGCACCCCTTGGATTGATGATTAGTTCGCTTTCTTCTATGCGTTGCATTTCTATGGATCAGTTAGGCAAATTAGTCCGAATATACTACTTTTGCCCATCTCAAAAGGTTCCGTGGCCGAGCGGTTAGGCAGAGCTCTGCAAAAGCTTCTACAGCAGTTCGAATCTGCTCGGAACCTCCATATTTCCACTCATTTTTTGTGAATTCAGGTATCTGCCCTTCTTTTTGAAGGGCAGATACTTTATGGTGTTCCGTTCTTCAGTAAATTGATTTCAAATGTTGCGCATGTATAAAACGCTTTTCTGTTTCCTGATCCTGATCAATCTTACCTGTCTGCTTTCCGCTCAAACAAAAAATAAATACGCCATTCTGGATGCGTCTGCTGATAAAATAAATGAAAAACTCATTGGCTGGCGTCGTGATTTCCATGAGCATCCGGAACTCGGCAATCACGAAACACGCACAGCGGAGATCATCGCCAAACACCTCAGATCATTGGGGATGGATGTAAAAACGGGCATCGCCGTTACGGGCGTCGTGGGGATTCTTCAGGGCGGTGGTCCGGGACCAGTCATCGCTTTACGGGCAGACATGGATGGACTGCCTGTGATTGAAAGGACGCCCGTTGCTTTTGCATCGAAAGTAAAAACCATTTACAATGGGCAGGAAGTGGGTACCATGCATGCCTGTGGTCACGATTCGCACATGGCGATCCTTATGGCGGTCGCAGAAGTGCTTTCAGCAAACAAGTCGCAATGGAAAGGAACCGTGAAATTTATTTTTCAGCCGGCAGAAGAAGGGGTTCCGGCTGATGAAACGGGTGGTGCCGAGCGAATGGTAAAAGAAGGCGTTTTAGAAAATCCCAAAGTGGAAGTGATTTTTGGTCTTCATATCAACTCCCAAACGGAAGTTGGTAAAATAACCTATCGTCCGGGTGGAACCATGGCAGCAGTAAATGATGTAAAAATTATTATTAAAGGAAGATCGGCTCACGGCGCTTATCCATGGTCGTCAGTAGATCCGATCGTCGTATCTGCAGAAATCATCAATAATCTTCAAACCATTGTAAGCCGCAATTTAAATATTACGCAGAATCCCGCCGTCGTGAGTATTTGTTCCATCCAGGGCGGTAACCGGTCCAACATCATACCTGAAAAAGTAGAATTATGGGGCACTCTTCGCTCTTTCTCTTCTTCAGATGAAAAAATGCTCGCCGAACGGGTCAGGCAGATTGCCACATTAACAGCTGAAAGTGCCGGGGCGACTGCAGAAGTAACCACTCCGTACAGTATTCATTATCCGGTCACTTACAATGATCCTAAACTGGTTGCCCGTATGCTTCCGTCCCTGGAGCGCACGGCCGGTGATACCAATGTGGTTTTGAAACCTCCTGTAACCGGCGGCGAGGACTTTTCATTTTACCAGCAAAAAGTACCGGGCATGTTCTTTTTCCTTGGTGGAATGCCCAAAGGCGGGGATCCCATCACCGCTCCGTCCCATCATACGCCGGATTTTTTTATCGATGAGAGTGGTTTCGTGCTGGGTGTAAAAGCCTTTTGTCACCTGGTTGTTGACTACCCTACCGCGGGTAAATAGCGTAACAAAAAGGTTATATTTTTACTTATACTCCTTTTCTATTTCGCCAATAATTTTTTGCATCAGTTGTATACATTTGCCATATCTGTCAATGACATCGTTTGGGCCGGCTAAAAAGCCACTTAGATTGTTCACTTCTTCGATGGTCCAGAAAGTCAGAAAGTTGTTGGTAGAATCTGTGAGTCTTTTCTGATACTTATTTACGTAATCAAACATCTTCATCTTAAAACTTAAATACATTTTAGTGCTCGCCAGCAAAGCGGGAATATTCTCCTGATAAAGATCCATAATATCATTCTGCAGACTGTCATTCTCAATAAATCCTATTTTACCGGACGACTTAAATCCTTCATATCTTCCATCGTTCGGATCAAATTCTGTTGTATTGTAAAGCCACGCTTTATATTTCCGGAGGGTATCCCTGTTTGGTAACTCATTCAACTTTAGAGAAGAGATATAACTGTAAATTCTTCGTTGATTCTGATATGAGTCTTTGTCCTCATTCATTTCCTCAATGTCGTGCGTGAGATCATCTTTCAATCCTGTCAGAAAAATTTTCACTTCTTCCTGCTGGTGCGCATGTTCGCTCCGGTTGTGGAACCAGATGGAAATGGATACGGCAAATACAATAATGATGATTTCAATGAAAAATTCTGATAACTTGTGCCAGATGGAAAGTTCCTTATTAAACCAGGTCTTATAAATTTTCTTGGTATGTTTTGCAATCTCGTCTTCTGCCATAATTTTACCTTTTGAGTTATATTTTTTTCAAGTTAGTAATTTTTCCTTTTTTAAATTGTAGCCATGTTTAATCTTCGGGTGTACGGAATTCTTACAGGTAAAAACAAAGAGATCCTCGTTTCAGATGAATTTATTCGCGGCAATTACTATACAAAATTTCCAGGGGGCGGATTGGAGTTTGGGGAAGGAACGCGTGATTGTCTGAAAAGAGAATTTATGGAAGAAATGAATCTGCGGGTCCAGGTAACGGATCATTTGTATACAACCGATTTTTTTCAGATGAGTGCCTTTAACCCGGAACACCAGATCATCTCCATTTACTACCGGGTAGTGGCACTGGATGAAATCCGTGTGCCACTCCGCACCCATGCATTCGATTTCGACGAAGCCCAGATGGAAGTATATTATAAAACCGGAGAAACAGAAACTTTCCGGTTTATTTCCTGGGAATCCTTTTCATCGTCGTCCGTAAGTCTTCCAATTGACAAAGTGGTGGCTGATCTCATAAAAGCTAGCTGATCACGGGTTGCCCGGTTTTAATAACGCCCATGATGAATGTGCTTTGCACCTGTGCAATATTATCTACCTGTCCCAGTTTGTTGACATGAAAATTATAATAGTCATCCATGTTTTCCACAACTATTTTTAACATGAAATCAAAGGCGCCTGATATTATATAAAACTCGATCACTTCCGGCATTTCCGAAAGTGTTTTAATAAATTTCCCACCCGATTTTTTATTATGTTCTTTCAGTGAAATATAACAGATGGCCATCAGGCCTTTGTTAATTCGGGTATGATTCAAAATGGTAGCATATTGCAGAATGACACCGTCTTCTTCCATACGTTTAATACGCTCATGTACCGGCGTGGTGCTCAGGTGAACGTTGGTCGCTATTTCTCTTACAGTGGCTTTTGCATTCGACTGAATATAACGCAGAATGGCTTTGTCCTTTTCATCCAGCGGAATCACAGGTGTTTCCGCTTGTTCTTTTGGGAGTTCTTTTTGCATATGATAAGTGGCATTTGTTCCTTAAATCTAATGTAAAAAGTCAATTTATTCTTAAATTTTGAATATTTAATGTCATCTTGTTCTGCCAACTTACCTTTATGGCCTAAAACATATTGAATGTCTACATTAACAAAAAATATTGATCTGACCCTTCCCTATAAGGTGAAGGACATGAGTCTTGCAGCCTGGGGCCGTAAAGAAATTCGCCTGGCGGAAGCCGAAATGCCCGGCTTAATGGCTTTGCGTGCCGAATATGGAAAACTGAAACCATTGAAAGGTGCGCGTATTGCGGGTTGTCTTCATATGACCATTCAGACTGCTGTGCTGATTGAAACGCTGATTGACCTGGGTGCTGAAGTGAAATGGAGTTCCTGTAATATCTTCTCTACGCAGGATCAGGCCGCTGCGGCGATTGCTGCTGCCGGCATTGGTGTTTTTGCCTGGAAAGGACAAAGTCTGGAAGAGGCAGACTGGTGTATTGAGCAGACATTATTTTTTGGAAGCACTGACCGTCCCCTGAATATGATTCTGGATGATGGCGGCGATCTGACCAATATCGTCCTTGATAAATATCCTGAACTGGTTCAGCATGTAAAAGGAATTTCTGAAGAAACAACTACCGGTGTACATCGTTTATATGAAAGAGTCGCAAAAGGAACACTTCCTATGCCTGCGATCAACGTAAATGATTCCGTTACCAAATCCAAGTTCGATAACAAGTATGGTTGTAAGGAAAGTCTGGTGGATGCCATCCGCCGTGCAACAGATGTGATGATGGCTGGCAAGGTAGCAGTTGTGGGTGGCTATGGTGACGTAGGCAAGGGTTCTGCTGCTTCTTTGCAGGGTGCCGGTTGTCGCGTAATCGTTACCGAAATTGATCCGATCTGCGCCCTGCAGGCCGCTATGGACGGATTTGAAGTGAAGAAAATGGTGGATGCTGTTAAAGAAGCGGATATCGTTGTCACTGCTTCCGGTTGCCGGGATCTGATCAGTGAAAAACATTTTCGTTCACTGAAAGATAAAGCCATCGTTTGTAATATCGGTCATTTCGATATTGAAATTGATATGGCCTGGCTCAATGATAATTATGGAAATACAAAAGATACCATCAAACCTCAGGTTGATATCTATAACATCGACGGAAAGGATGTGATCATTCTGGCAGAAGGTCGCCTGGTGAATCTGGGTTGCGCTACCGGCCATCCGAGTTTCGTAATGAGTAATTCATTTACGAACCAGGTGCTTGCTCAAATGGAACTCTGGCAGAATCACAAGAATTATGAAAATAAAGTATTCGTTCTTCCAAAACATCTCGACGAAAAAGTTGCCCGTTTGCACTTGGCAAAAATTGGTGTAACACTGGATGAGCTGACTGAAACTCAGAGTGAATATTTGGGTATTCCGGTGAAAGGTCCGTTTAAG
>Ga0206961_1160_pt1 | contig 12262 bp, 10 predicted proteins | sample Alteio_BWOrgHeat_30_FD_153238 | JGI IMG/M metagenome (GOLD analysis project Ga0206961, IMG submission 153238) | Enriched cells from forest soil in Barre Woods Harvard Forest LTER site, Petersham, Massachusetts, United States -... | ecosystem: Environmental > Terrestrial > Soil > Temperate forest >...
CTTTTCGGTTTATTTCATCATAAATCAGCAGGGATTCGGCCAGCTGCTGATCCCGGATGCAGGTTAATAATTTAAAATAATATCCGTCGTCCAGGATATTGAGATTTTCAAGCGTATCCGCATAAGATAATTTTCCATTGGAAAAACTTACCATCTTGTCCATCAGGCTCAACGCATCGCGCATGCATCCCTCGCTTTTTTGGGCGATAATTTCCAGGGCAGATTTGTCAGAGGGAATATTTTCTTTTTCACAAATTTCCAGGAGATGATCCATGATGTCCTGATTGGTGATTCTTTTGAAATCAAAAACCTGGCAGCGGCTCAGAATGGTGGGCAGAATTTTATGTTTCTCTGTAGTAGCCAAAATAAAAATGGCGTAAGGCGGCGGTTCTTCCAGTGTTTTCAGAAATGCATTAAAAGCCGATGAGCTAAGCATATGAACCTCATCAATAATATACACTTTATATTTTCCCGGCTGTGGTGCGAACCTTACCTGATCTACCAGGCTGCGTATATCATCTACCGAATTATTGCTGGCAGCGTCCAGTTCATGAATATTCAGGGAACTGCCTTCATTAAAAGAAATACAGGAATGGCAGGCATTGCATGCTTCCCCATCTGTTTGGGGATTGTCGCAGTTAATTGATTTGGCCAGAATGCGTGCACAGGTGGTTTTGCCTACGCCCCGGGGGCCACAAAACAAGAAAGCATGTGCAAGTTGTTTATTGCGTATGGCGTTTTTCAACGTTGTTGTGATATGGGATTGCCCTACAACGGTAGAAAAAAGCTGTGGTCTGTATTTTCTTGCAGAAACGATGAATTTGTTCATAATCCTTTCCCTCCGGACGCTGTCTTGTTTGCAATAATAATAAAGATTTAGAAGATGGGGTGTCTTTTAAATGCGATGGTTCTGTCGAAAATATAGCGATAGGTTTTTAATCTCCGGCTGGGATAGGTGTCGGCCATTGTCCGGATCATATTGATCATTTTTGGATTGAAATCACCCACCCATTGCATTTCGTATTCTGTGTATGGAAGTATAAGAACCATCTTCCCGGTTTCTGCAATCATATATGCGTCAATTCCTTTTCCCTGATATTCCGGTATGACGCCAAAAACCAGACCGGTAAATTTTTTATTCTTTTTTGTTTTGAGCAGCCATAAAAATTTGAGCTTTTGCAGGATGCCGAATTTGCCGTTCAGATATTTGAACCACTGATTCAGGTCAGGAATATTGGCAAACATGGCAACAGGCTTATCGTTGTGATAAGTAAACCAGATTAATCTTTCTTCCATGAACGGTTTCATCTGACTGAATAGTTGTTTAACCTGTTCAAGTTTCAATTGCTTCATACCGCCATGACCGGCCCAGGCTTTATTATACACCTCTGTAAAATAACCGGCATACAGGTCCAGATTTTTCTTGCTGATATGAGCCGCCCTGTACGCGGGATCGGCTGCAATGACTGCATGGCGATCCATGAGTTTTTTGCTAAAGGGCTTTTTGGGGTCCATGCCGAAACAAATCTGTTCAAAAAATTCCTTAAAGCCATAATTTTCAAACAGTGCCTGATAATAAGGCGCATTAAAATTCATGCGGTATAATGGTTCATGAAATCCTTCCGTCACCAGCCCCCACCAGGTGTCTCTTTCACCGAAATTAATCGGTCCGTCCATGGCAGACATACCTTGTTGGATCAGCCAGTGTTTTGCCACATCAAACAGCATGTCGGCTGCATCCTGGTTATCAATACAATCAAAAAATCCAATGCCGCCTACCGGGAACTCATCACCGGCGGTTTTATATCTCTTATTGGTAAAAGCAGCTATGCGGCCCAGTAAACGGCCATTTTCATCTTTCAAAATCCATCGGGCAGCCTTTCCCTGCCGAAAAGCCTTGTTTTTTTTAGGATCGAAAACCTCGTCAACGTCCTTATCCAGCGGTCTGATATAACCGGGCTGGCTACCCAGAATGTCAACATTTGTCCGTATGAATGCCTGGTTTTCCTTTAGATCCAGCACCTGAATTAATTGCATGTAAAAGGAGGGTTGATGGCCGTAAAAATACTTGGTTTTTCATTTCGGAATTCCAAGTCCGTACACTTACCTTTGCAGCCGATTTTAAAGTAACTTTTAATTATACTCTTTATGCCAAATGCAGGCAAGATTAAACAAATTATCGGAGCGGTTGTAGACGTTCAGTTCAAAGGAAAACTTCCTGAAATATACAATGCCCTTGAATTGGTAAAGCCAGGCGGTGGCATTCTTGTTATGGAAGTACAACAACATCTGGGAGAAGATAGTGTTCGCTGTATTGCCATGGACGGTACCGAAGGATTAACCCGCGGGCTGGAAGTAGTCGATACGGGAATACCCATTTCGATGCCGGTTGGCGATGCAATTAAAGGTCGCTTGTTCAATGTTACCGGTGATCCGATTGATGGACTACCCCCTGTTTCGAAAGCAGGCGGAAGACCCATCCACAGTAAACCACCTGCATTTGAGAATTTGAGTGTAAGCACGGAGATTTTATTTACCGGTATCAAAGTAATTGATCTCATCGAGCCTTATGCCAAGGGAGGAAAGATCGGACTTTTTGGTGGTGCCGGTGTTGGAAAAACAGTATTAATTCAGGAGCTCATAAATAATATTGCAAAGGCTTATGCGGGGGTTTCTGTATTTGCCGGAGTAGGAGAACGTACCCGTGAGGGAAATGATCTGATGCGTGAAATGATTGAGGCCGGCATTATGAAATACGGCGATACTTTCAAGCATAGTATGGAAAATGGCGGATGGGATCTTTCCAAAGTGGATTTGAAAGAATTGTCTGAGTCTAAGGCGACATTTGTATTTGGTCAAATGAATGAACCTCCCGGAGCCCGCGCCCGGGTTGCCCTCAGTGGATTGACCATTGCAGAATATTATCGCGACGGAGATGGTAAGGGTCAGGGACGTGATATTTTGTTTTTTGTTGACAATATCTTTCGTTTCACGCAGGCTGGTTCAGAAGTGTCCGCCCTGCTGGGCCGTATGCCTTCTGCCGTGGGATACCAGCCTACGCTTGCTACGGAAATGGGATTGATGCAGGAAAGAATTACATCTACAAAAAATGGTTCTATTACATCAGTACAGGCGGTTTATGTTCCGGCCGATGATTTGACTGATCCGGCGCCGGCAACCACATTTGCCCATTTGGATGCGACAACTGTATTGGATCGGAAGATTGCGGATCTGGGTATATATCCCGCGGTGAATCCGTTGGATTCCACATCACGCATTCTGACTCCGAAAATTGTAGGTGATGCGCATTACGATTGCGCCAACCGGGTTAAACTGGTGTTGCAACGATATAAGGAATTGCAGGATATTATTGCGATACTTGGACTGGATGAACTGAGTGATGAAGATAAATTAATTGTATCCCGTGCGCGTAAAGTACAGCGTTTTCTTTCCCAGCCTTTCCATGTAGCAGAAGCATTTACCGGACTGAAAGGGGTTTTGGTACCCATTGAAGAAACAATCCGTGGATTCAACATGATTATGGATGGTGAAGTGGACGACTATCCTGAAGCAGCATTTAATCTGGTTGGTACCATTGATGACGCGATGGAAAAAGGAAAGAAGCTGATGGCTCAGGCACAGGGTTAGGCCCTCATACTTGTATTTATGAATTTAGAAATACTTACTCCGGAAAGGAAATTATTCAGCGATGAGGTATATGGCGTGCAGCTTCCTGGCGTTACGGGTTCTTTCGAAATACTGAACAAACATGCCCCGCTGATCAGTGCACTGAAGAGCGGACGTATTAAAGTGTTAAACGATAAGAGCCATTCAACTTATTTTGAAATCAGAAGTGGTTTTGTGGAAGTGCTGGAAAATCGCGTAACGATTCTTGTGGAAGGCGCGAAGCCGGTATAAATACTCGGCATGGTTGTGAGTCGGGTTAATTCAATTGCGGATCTGTTGGGAAATTGATCATCATCAGATAATTTCCACCCAGGTGCCGGATGGCGTCTTTCCAGATTTCTTCTGTTTTTTTGTGGAATATGAGTTTCCGGTCCGCTTCGGCTGGCAGCCATGATTTTTCTTTCAATTCATCTTCCAATTGGCCACCCGCCCAACCGGAATAGCCTATATAAAACCGGATTTTTGATATTTGAATTTCACCGGCCCGTAAAAGCTCTAAGGCCTTTTCAAAATTTCCACCCCAATAAATTCCGTCAATTACCTGATAGCCGCCCTGGATAAGCTCCGGGTACTGGTGAAGGAAATGAATAGTATCAGTTTGAACCGGCCCACCGAAATAGACCGGAATTTCCAGATCATCCGCATTATTTACCAGGTCTTTCAGGCTGTATTCGTATGTTTTATTCAGAAGGAAGCCAAAACTTCCCTCACTTTGATGTTCACAAAGGAAAATGACCGATCTTTTAAAATTTGGATCTTTTAGAAAAGGGTCGGCGATCAGTAAAATACCAGCCGCTGGACTGTCCATATTGTAATTTAACGAATCTGAAGATAATTGTTTAATAAATTTGCCCGCTGTTTACGGCATCCGGATATTTTCATTCAGCTTAAATACCGTCCGTTTGAAGAAAAATTTTACCATCATTTTCATTCTGATCAGTCTGTCCCTTGTGGGAATCATTTACATCCAGTGGAATTGGATTACCACTATGGTGGAAAATAAGGAAGAAGAATTACACCATAAGCTGGTTGACGTAACCGCAGACGTTGCGCGTGAGTTGATAGACTACAAACAGACCGCTCTGTCCGGAAGTCAGCTGCTTCGTTCACCCCAGGGGTTTGGCTTTAGGCCTTCAGAACAATTCATGCAGGAATTGATGCGGCCCTCTTTAATATCCCAGCATTTCAGCTATCAGGAAATGTCTGAATTGCTTCGGAAAGCATTTAACTACAGGGGTCTCAAAGATACAAAATTCGAATTTTGTGTCTTTTCAGGCGGAGGAATCAATGCATCGATTTTTTCCAATACAAATGAACTGAAATCTGGCAACTACTATCCTGCCTTAAAAGATACCATTCATAATCTGCAGACCATATATCCCCTTGTAAACAACACCATGGAGTTGAATGGTCCGGAACCTTTTGAGACCATCAGTATTGTGGTGCCTGATTATAAATCCGTAGTCATCAAACAAATGCGGTGGATGATTTTTGGTGTCGTTTTTTTTACGCTGGTAATCATCAGCGCGTTTTATGTAACCGTAAGAACCCTGCTGATGCAGAAAAAGCTCAGTGAGATAAAAAATGATTTTATCAACAACATGACGCATGAGTTTAAAACACCGCTGGCCACCATCTCGCTTGCTGTAGACGCCATGCGCAATGAAAAAGTGGTTCAGGACCGGGAAAAATCTGCTTATTTCAGTGGAATCATCAAGGAGGAAAATAAACGGATGAACAAGCAGGTGGAAACCATTTTACAGGCAGCCCTGATTGACAGGCAGGAACTGCAGCTTAAATTGCAGCCTCTTCATATTAATGAAGTGATCCGGAGAGTAATGGACAATTTTAAGTTGCAGCTCGAAGAAATACAGGCGAAAGTAGTTTTGCAATTAGAAGACGGATATGATTTAGCGGACGCGGATGAAGTGCATTTCACCAATCTGATTTCAAACCTGATTGACAACGCCATCAAGTATTCCCGCGAGAAATTGATGATCCGGGTTCAAACCCATCGGAATGGGAAAAATATGGCCATTCGGATAGAAGACAATGGCATAGGAATGACCAAAGAAACCCAGCGGAGGATATTCGAAAAATTTTATCGCGCACATACCGGCAATGTACACAATGTAAAAGGATTCGGATTGGGACTGAGTTATGTGAAGTCTGTAGTGGACGCACACAATGGACGTATCAAAGTAGAAAGTAATGTCGGCAAGGGAACGATATTCACCCTGGAGATTCCCATGATCAGGCAGGAAAAGGGTTTGGCTTTGAATGCATGAAAAATCAGCGTTGATTTTCCTCTCTGCTGTTTAGATGAGAATATTCTGTGAAGACTATTACCTTCTTGTTTCGTCCGGCAAAAAAAGACAACCGTCTCCATAACTCAGAAAACGGTAATCGTGATCTAACGCCCATGTATAAACGTCCTTCCAGGAAGACCCAATCAACGCGGCTACCAGCAGCAATAAAGTAGAATGCGGCTGATGAAAATTAGTAACGAGACCCCGAACCAGTTTAAATGAATATCCAGGCACAATAAACAATTGCGTTTTGGTAATTAACTTTTCTCCGGGTGCCTTTTTTATCCATTCAAGCAAACTAAACAATGCAACTCCGGACGAAATATGGGATAATTGTTTATAAGGATATTCCTGATGCAGATGCATTTCCGCTGCCGAAATATTCTTATTCTCATTTACCATCAATCCCAGCCAGTAAAGCGTTTCAAGCGTTCTTAAAGAAGTGGTACCAACGGCAATGATCGGTTCACGAAGCTTTGAAATAAGTACTTCTATCTGGTCAGCCCTCACTTCGATGAATTCCTCATGCATTTCATGGTCAGCCAGTTTTTCGGATTTCACTGGCATAAAAGTCCCGGCGCCCACGTGTAAAGTCAGGTATAAGGATTCAATATTTTTTGAAGCAAGAGACTTCAGCAAATCCTCGCTGAAATGTAAACCCGCCGTTGGAGCTGCAACTGACCCCGGTTCCTTCGCATAAACAGTCTGATATCTTTCGATATCTGTTCTGTCTGCGGATCTTTTTAAATAGGGGGGAAGCGGTATGGAACCCACTTTGTTTAAGATGGATGCAAAAGTAATTTCTGCTGGAGACCAGGAAAATGAAACTATAAAATCATCTTTTCTTTTTTCTACGAATCGTGCTTCCAGTTTGATTTCATCCAATTGTTTAGTTAGAATTTGTCCGGCTTTCCATTTAGACGCACCGCCGATCAGGCATACCCATAGAACACTGCCCGTCTGTACCATGGCTTGTGAAATATTGCCATAAGAATGGTGGGGTTCAAGGCAGAAAATTTCAATGTATCCACCGCTTGATTTCTGAAATAAAATCCTTGCTTCCACGACCCGGCTGTTATTCAGAACCAAAAGGGCCGGGCTGGGAAGAAATTGGGCGATTCCGGAATACAAACCCTCTTCCATTTTACCATTCCTCCAAACCAGCAGTTTGGAAGCCTCTCTCTTTTCCAAAGGATATCGCGCAATTTTTTCAACCGGTAAATCATATCCGAAATCAGAGATGGAAATGTTACCTGGAAAATAAACAGATCTCGTCATAATAGATGTTATACACAGATATGCACATTGATTAACAGGTTATGCACAAGCTTTTTTCTTGAAAATGAGTGTTTTGATCTTCAAATCTTTGCCAGCACCGCATTACGGCTATAAATATATCTGTGGAAAAATTAAAATCTCCCAAATTAGTTTGTAAAGTGGTAAAAAGTGTTATTTTGTGTCAATTATTAGAAACATTGCTTCAAGTCCTTATAAATGAATGGTTTTCTCGGAGAATACGAAGTAACGCTCGACGCAAAAGGGCGGTTTCTCCTGCCGGCTTCGCTCAAAAAGCAGACCGGTGAGGAAGCTGGATCTTTTGTAATCAACAGGGGTTTTGAAAAATGTTTGGGTCTGTATCCGATGAAGAGCTGGGAGCCCATTTTTGAAGAAATCAGCAAGTTGAATGATTTTGACCCGAAGGTAAGGTCATTCAGGAGATATTTTTTGAACGGTGCCACGATGATGGAACTGGATTCGGCGGGCAGGTTACTCATCCCGCAAAATCTGAAAGAGCATGCAGGGTTGGAGAAAGACATCGTTCTGGTAACAGCAGTAAATAAGATAGAAATCTGGGATAAAGTTAAGTACCAGCAGTTCTTTGAAACCTTTTCACCGGATGATTTCAGTGGTCTGGCTAATGAGGTGATGAATGGAAAATCTGATAAATGAACCATATGAGGGATACAAATCCCGAATATCATATGCCCGTATTGCTTTCAGAAGCGATGGACGGTTTGAATATCAGGGCAAGCGGGGTCTTTGTTGATTGCACCTTTGGCGGAGGCGGGCATTCAGCAGAGATCCTGGCTCACCTGAATACAGAAGGGCGGTTATATGGATTTGATCAGGATGCAGATGCCAGGCGAAATAGCTTGCCGGACGAAAGATTTACTTTCATCCCCCACAACTTTCGGCATATTCAGAGGTTCCTTCGTTTACATGGCGTTACTGCCGTTGATGGAATCCTGGCAGACCTGGGCGTGAGCAGCCACCAGTTTGATGAACCCGCGAGGGGATTTTCTACGCGATTTGAGGCAAATCTTGATATGCGTATGGATATACGCCAGCCTCTTACAGCGGAGAACATTTTGAATACCTACGGAGAGCAAAAACTCCAGGAAATATTCAGTATGTATGGAGAAGTGACGAATGCAAAAACGCTGGCCAAAGCCATTGTGGCGCTCAGAAATAAAACACCGTTTCGTACGGTCAATGGATTTAAACAGACAATCGCTGACCTGGTAAAAGGTAATCCCAACAGATATTTCGCACAGGTATTTCAGGCTTTGCGCATCGAAGTAAATGATGAAACCGGTGCACTGCGTGAAATGCTCGAACAGGTTCCGGTATTGTTGAAACCAGGTGGCCGCGTCGCGATCATCAGTTTCCATTCGTTGGAAGATAGAATCGTGAAACAGTTTTTTAAAAACGGCCAATTCAAAGAAAAAGACGAACAGGATCCATACGGTTCCTCCCCATCCATAACCCCTTTCCGGACGATAACAAAAAAACCGGTTACCCCTACAGAAAAAGAACTTAGCCGGAATCCCCGGGCAAGGAGTGCTAAACTGAGAATTGCAGAAAAAATTTAAATATATAATCCTTCCTAAGAAAATTCAGTATGATAATCGTACCCTACTTTTTTTATTTATTACACTGTAAGAATGAAGTTTTTCGGAGACAAAAAAAACAAAGTTAAAGGACTGATCCGTTATCAATGGATGGTTCGCAACCTGCCTTTTTTTCTTTTCCTGGCTTTTCTCGCGGTGATTTATATATACAATGGTCATTATGCGGATCGGGTTGTAAGGGATATAGGAAAGACCGGAAGGGAATTGCAGGAGCTCCAATATGAATTCAAAAGTTTGAAGAGTGAAGTGATGTTTCGAAGCAAGCAGAGCGAACTGGCGAAGGCAGTTGAACCTTTTGGGCTAAAGCCACTGTCTTCTCCTCCTCTGGTATTAAGCGACAGCCTAAACAAATGAAATAAATTTTATCACCCATATCACTAAAGCACGGTGGAGCTAAGAAGAGATATACTTTGGAGAGTTTACCTGTGTTTTATCGGAATGGTGCTGATATGTAGCGCTGTGCTGGGAAGAGTATTTTATATTCAGCACGTACAGGGAAAATACTGGAGGGCATTAAGTGATAGCCTGCATCAGAAATATGTTGATCTGAGCGCTGAAAGAGGAACGATTTACAGTGAAGATGGAAATATGTTAAGTACCTCGGTGCCTTTTTTTAATATTTATATTGATTTTGACGCGGATGGCCTCCGCGAGAAAAATGGGAAACGCTTTCGGGAAAATCTGGACTCGCTCTCTCTCTGTCTTGCAAACCTGTTCAAAGACCAGTCCGCTGCTACATATAAAAAACAACTACTCCAGGGTTACAAATCGGATGATCGCTACTATCTTCTGCAGCGAAATCTAAATTTTGACCAGTATAAGCAACTTCGCAATTTTCCACTTGTGCGGCAGGGAAGAAATAAAAGCGGTTTTATAACAGACGCCTCCAGCAAAAGAATGAATCCATTCGGCTTACTGGCAAATCGTACCATCGGTTTATCCAGAGACAACGCTCAGAATGTTGGATTGGAAAGAACTTATGACAGTCTACTGCGTGGCGAAAATGGGCGAAGGCTTGTGCGTTACCTGAATGCCGGAACTTATATACCGGTAGAAGGATATGAAATTGATCCGGAGAATGGAAAAGATATACTCACAACCATCGACGTAAATACCCAGGACATAGCTGAAAACGCATTGCTCTCCATGATGCTTGAAAATGAATGTGAGCATGGAACCTGTATCGTTATGGAAACATCTACAGGAAAAATAAAAGCGATGGCAAATCTGGGCCGCCAATCTGATGGGTCGTATTGGGAGGATCTGAATTATGCCATCCGTGCTTCAGAACCAGGTTCTACATTTAAGCTCGCTACATTATTGTCCTTACTTGAAGATCATCAGGTAAAACTGACCGATCATTTAAATATTGAGGGCGGAACCTGGAAGATCGGAACCCGGACAGTCCACGATGCTGAAAAACAGGAAGAGAGCGACGTAACGGTGGAGCAGGCTTTCGAACACAGCTCCAATGTTGGTATGGCCAAACTGGTTGTTGCGCACTATGCTCAGCATCCGCAGCAATTCGTAGATGATCTGAGAAAATTGAGACTCAACCAGGTAACCGGTGTTGATCTGGCAGGAGAAACTTCCCCTATTATCAAGTCTCCTAAATCAAAGACATGGAGTGCCAGCACGCTTCCCTGGATGGCATTCGGTTATGAAGTACTGGTTAGTCCTCTTCAGACGCTGACATTGTATAATGCGGTGGCAAATAATGGCCGGATGATGAAACCCTATCTTGTAAATGCCATACAATATGCGGGTGGTATAGATAAGGAAAATCAGCCCGTCGTTCTTCAGGATAAAATTTGCAGCGACCAGACGCTGGCTGATTTGAGAACCTGCCTGGAGGGTGTTTGTACGAAGGGAACAGGTAAAACTGCATTCAAAAATACTTTTTATACCATCGCAGGAAAAACCGGAACGGCTTTGGTAGCCAATGGAAGCCGCGGATATGCGGATCATATTTACCAATCATCCTTCGCAGGTTATTTCCCGGCTAACCATCCACGTTATACCTGCATAGTGGTCATAAAAAATAAACCGTTTGCGAAAAAGTACCTGGGTGCTGCTGTAGCTGGACCGGTCTTCAGGGAAGTGGCTGATAAACTGATGGCGATGGAAGCGCGTATGCCAGACAGTTTACAACTCGCTTCCTACACCGGATTAGTAAGAAAAGACAGCACGGCTTATTATTATGCAGGGTCTACTGACGAAATAAAAAATGTTTTTTATAACCTGCAGATGCCTTACGCCGACTCATCTCATGGCAATAAATGGTCGGGTGTATACCGCCAGAATAATCAGCCACTGGTAAAAGCAAAAAATGAGGAAAAGAAACAGATACCAGATCTGAAAGGCATGGGATTGAAAGACGCATTGTTTTTACTCGAATCTAGAGATATCAAAGTCGGCTGTCGCGGAACGGGAAAAGTAAAGCAACAAAGTATAGCTGCCGGTACCATTGTATCAAAGAACCAAAAACTCATGCTGGACCTTAACTAATGATTCTACAGGAAATATTATATAAAGTACGTATTCGGTCGGTCCATGGAAAATTGGATGTTGAAGTCAAGGACCTGCAACTGGATTCCAGAAAAGTTGTGCGTGGATCAGCCTTTTTTGCAATCAGGGGTTCCCATTCAGATGGTCACCAGTATATGGATATCGCAGCGAAGGCGGAGCCGGCTGTAATTATTTGCGAGAAAATGCCTGACAAGCTCGTGGAGGGGATTACATATATCCAGGTGGAAGACAGCGCAGCTGCCTCCGGTCTGATGGCTCATAATTTTTTTGGTCAGCCTTCAGAGAAACTGAAACTGGTGGGAGTTACGGGCACAAATGGAAAAACTACCATTGTTACTCTTCTTTACAAATTGTTCAGTTCCCTCGGATACACCTGTGGCATGCTGAGTACAGTGAATAACTACATCGGTGATAACGTTTTACCTGCAACACATACAACCCCGGATCCGATATCGCTGAATCAGCTGTTGCGCGAAATGCTGGAGGCGGAATGTACACATGTGTTTATGGAAACCAGCTCACATGCAATTCATCAGCATCGAATAGAAGGACTATATTATTCAGGTGCTATTTTTAGTAATATTTCTCATGATCACCTGGATTATCATAAAACGTTTGATGAGTATATCCGGGTAAAAAAACTTTTTTTCGATGGTCTTTCCTCTTCGGCATTTGCGGTCACGAATCTTGACGACAAGCGGGGAGAAGTAATGCTGCAAAATACTGCCGCTGCAAAATATAGCTACAGTCTAAAAATGACGGCGGATTTCAAGGGCAGGATTCTAGAAAATAACCTGACGGGTCTCGTGATGCTGGTGAATGACC
>Ga0206961_1162_pt1 | contig 12027 bp, 2 predicted proteins | sample Alteio_BWOrgHeat_30_FD_153238 | JGI IMG/M metagenome (GOLD analysis project Ga0206961, IMG submission 153238) | Enriched cells from forest soil in Barre Woods Harvard Forest LTER site, Petersham, Massachusetts, United States -... | ecosystem: Environmental > Terrestrial > Soil > Temperate forest > O...
TTTCGAATGCGTTCAGTTACACGGGGAGCCCGCTAGCGCCAACAATCCTAGCGAGTCCGTCTCAGGCCACATACACAGTGTCCGGAACGAGTTCGGCTACTGCAGTTGGAATCTACACGATTACGGTGACTGGGACAGGCTTCTTCACCGGCTCACAAACGTTTACGTGGTCGATCGCGTCAATTCCCCAAAGCCCAGTAGCGATTTCTCCCGGAACCGAAACGGTCAGAACTGGACAGAGCATTACGTTTACAGCATCGGGTGGAACTGGAAGCGGTGCGTATTACTGGGGCGGCACGTCGGGGGCCACCGGATCTGGCCATACCTGCACGGTCTCGTTTCCGAATCCGGGAACTTACACCGTAACCGCCTATTGCGCTGGCGACAGCACCCATCCGCAGTCCCCCACTGCAGTCGTCGTGATCACCGTGGACAATGCTGTCAATGTGTCGAGTCCCGGACAGTGGACGACGTGGACCGTTCCGGCCGGGACGACACAGATAGTTGTCCGGCTTTGGGGTGCGGGAGGTTCTTCTACCTGGAACGCAACAGGTGGCGGTGCCGGATATGTCGCCGGAACATACAATGTTACTCCTGGCCAAGTCGTTCACGTCTATACTGGAAACAATAATGGCGACCTGAGTGCGGCGTATATCTCTGGCGGTTTTCAACTGGTGGCGGGAGGCGGCGGCAATGCCGGTGATGGTGGTGACAATTGGTCGACTGGGGGGCCTGGCGGTGCGGGTGGCGGTGGCTTGGGCAGCAATGCGGACGGCTCCACTGGCGGTGCGGGCGCTACATCGCTTGCCGGCGGAACGGGTGGAGCCGCAGATTTCGGTAGCTCAGGAGCATCAGGCAGCAGTGGGTTTGGTCCCTACACATTCTCGGGCACGGCGCATAATGGCGGTGCAGGTGGTGCTGGCGGCAGCGATGCGGCCAATGGAGGATCAGGTGGGAACGGTGGTTCTGGGTATTACGGAGGTGGAGGTGGTGCAGGAGGCAACTCGAATGGTGATCCCGACGGCGACACAGGTGGCGGTGGTGGTGGTGGCGGTGGATCCAATAGTCTCGATACGAATCCCGCGCACGGCTATGTATGGGGGGTTGCGGCTGACGGTTCAGGCTATGCCGCAGGCGGTCTCGACGATCCGGATCGACCAACTGGGTCGACAATCGGCTATGGGTCGGGACCGGGCGGGGTCTTCATCTCTCCGAATCCCGGAAATCAATTTGTCGCGAAGATATCTGGCGCGGCAATCTATGGGTCACCTGTGACCCTTTTCTGGAGTGTGCCAGGAGGATCCTCGCTTGTGCTGTCAGGACCCGGGATCAATGGGCAGATGGCAGTCAATGCTTCTGGTTCAATTACGATCCAACCAAATGCCGGGGCAGATGTTTGGACGATCACCGGGACAAATGCCAGTGGTTCAATCACCCTTTCGACTGCCGCCACGATTGCCCAAGCAGCACAGCCTTCGTTCAACGTGAAGACTTCTTGGGGTGCCATTTCTCTAGTTGGATCAGGGTACATTCCATCATCCCTGACTTCTGCTACGTTGGCGACAGCCGGGGCGTGTGGATCTGGCACGAATTCCTGGACCGTGTATTCGTCGTCAGGAGTTTACCAATACTCTAACGTTACGTCTTCCTCTTTACCCATCACGATCACATCAGGTCAGACCTATACCGTGTTGGTAACCAACTCCGGAGACGCAAATTATCTGCCGGCCACGGCGAACATCGCGTTGCGACCGGGGGGCTCTTTAGCGTTTTCGCTCACAGCGAACGTAACGCAATCTAACTACCCTGGAGCAGCATCCCTTACGCTGTCGGATAATCTTAGTTACTCCGGGTACAACAACTGGTCAATCATCGGGCCAAACCTAAACTATACATTCTCCAACTACGGGACAGCTATCGGCACTTTGACCACGTCGGCTTCAGCAATCCCCGCTGGTGTCAACGTTTACACCGCGACGTATTCTACTCCTGGTACGATGTACCAAACCACGGCCACCGTGAATATCGCCGGCCAAAGTCAGACTGTAGTGCTCACTCCATCTAATCTGACGCTGTCACCTGGGGACTCCGTAATGTTCACTGCGTCGGGTGGGCAAAATGGATACATTTGGAATGGTAGCTCGACCGCCGGAGGCGCTACCAAAACGATCTCATTCCCCGCGCTAGGCACCTATACTGTCAGCGTGTATTCGCCAGGTGGTGGAGACTATCCCGCATCGAATACCGCTACGGCAACGGTCACAGTTTCGAATGGACTGCCACAGCCAGTTATCAATAGCCCCAATAGCCAAGCCGGCGTGGTGGGTAGTGTTTTCAATTACCAGATTACGGCGACAGGATCACCGTTGAGCTACAGCGCATCAGGACTGCCGGCCGGTTTATCCCTTAACTCGAGTACTGGAGCGATTACCGGAACGCCGACTGTCGCTGGGGCGTTTACGGTAATCGTCAGCGCCAACGGGACAGGGGGAAGTGGCTCGGCGGTTGTCGTCTTCACGATTTTCCCTGCAACGGCCTCGCCTGCTTCGCCGACGATAACGTCGCAACCGCAATCTCAGACGGTTGCATTGAACCAAAGCGTTACCTTTGGCGTTGGAGCGAGCGGATCGCCGATTCCGACATTTCAGTGGTATTTTAACGGCACCGTGGTGCCCGGAGCGACTGGCGCCAGCTATACAATCGCGAGCGTCCAAGGCTCAAACGCAGGTAGCTACACGGTAGTAGCGACGAACGCGAGCGGCAGTGCCACATCGAATGCAGCGGTCCTAGGCGTAGTGCTTGTGCCCCAGACTGTCACCTTGGCGCCGGTTCCTAACCACACATTCGGTGATGCAGCATTCGCCCTTACCGCTTCGGCTTCGTCAGGGCTACCCATCACGTACTCAGTAGTATCGGGGGCTGCGGCGATTAGCGGGAATATCGTCACCCTAACAGGGGCAGGCAGTGTTACCGTCGCGGCGACGCAGCTGGGAAGCTCGATTTACGCCCCGGCGAGTGCAACCCAGACCTTTACCGTCACGCCCTTGCCCCAATCGATCACGTTCGGGGCGATTCCTAACCAAACTTTTGGAGCGGCGCCTTTCGGCTTGGGGCCAACGGCGTCGTCAGGCCTGGCAGTGACACTTACTGTGACTTCGGGCCCCGCCACGCTAGCGGGACGGCAGGTGACCTTAACCGGCTTAGGCACGGTCGTCATCACTGCGAGCCAAAGCGGGGGATTTGGGTACAGTGCAGCGCCGAACGTCTCGCAGTCATTTCTTGTATCTCCTCCAAACCAACCAACTACGATTGAGACGCTTAATACCCCCGGCTCAGGTACGTGGACTGTACCTCCCGGGGTGATAGCAGTTGACGTTCTTGTTGTTGGCGGCGGCGGCGGCGGGGGATCGGGCCAACAGGCCAATGGTGGCGGTGGAGGAGGCGGTGTTCTGTACTATCCAACGGTGTCCGTGACTCCAGGTCAGCAAATCGCCTATGTGGTAGGACACGGAGGCGCAGCAAACAGCCAAGGTGGAAATTCGCAGTTTGGATCATTTGTCGCAAACGGCGGGGGAGCTCCAGGCGGGAGTGGTGGCTCGGGCGGAGGAGGTTGTGGTACAGGGGCAGGTGGCAGCGGTACCGCCGGCCAAGGATACAACGGAGGCAATGGCAATGCCCCCGATTATTGGGGAAATAATGACGGCGGCGGCGGCGGCGGGGCACTCGGCACCGGAGGTTCTGGGACGGCGGGCGGCATAGGCGGCCCGGGATACTACTATAATGGCGTATATTACGCGGCCGGGGGGGCTGGCGGAACCGACGCCCCGCCAGATGATTCCGACAGCGTTGGAGGAGGAAATAGCGCCAAAAGAAGGACGGAGGCGATCGCAGCCGGTCCCGGTTCTAAAACGCCATTTGACGACGGGGATCCCGGATCTGACGGATCAAATGGCACAGGGGGAGGAGGAGCAGGCGGTTCGACTGCGCAAGCGGGGCGAGGCGGAGACGGCGCCATTGTTCTCAAACACGTAGTGGCGGTGGTAGGCGACAGCTTAGAATGGGCCGGTAACCCGACAGTGGGTCTGCCGACCTCGGCCCTGATAGGAACAACGATGTCCTTCACAGCGCCTGTCTATAACAATGGTTCTACAACATGGGACGGCACGTATGTAATTTCCATGCGCGACCCATCTGGAAACGAGGTGTGTGAAGCGCCTCTCACCGGCGTCTCGCCAGGCCAAGCTGGCAATGCGATTTTCCTCTGCACAGTCGCGACGATAGCGGGCAACCAAACGTATACATTTGTTCCGTTGCGTACAACCACAGGATCATCATTTGGTTCTACGCAAAACGCGACTATCACGCTCGCAGAGGGGGTGAGTTTGGTGGCAAACGGAAGCAGCGCCACATCTTCAACACCAGGTTTTTCAAAAGATCCGTCGACACCAAGACTCCAAGTGCGTGACGAACCCGACCCGAGCGGAAACCCAAGCATTACCCTAGGCACAATTTCGGCAAATAACAGAGACGAGGAACCTAATATTATATATCAGAACGGTTCGGAGAACCCAACCTTCTGGACTCCGCCAGGCACCCCGCAGTGGAAGCACTACCGACTTAGAGCGAAGTTCTTGAATGGTAGTACGCAATGGGACTTTCATGGCGCCGTTCAGTACGACAATACAAACCATCTGCTGGACTATATGCCTCCCGTAAGCCCTCCAGGCGGTGCTGCGAAGTGGACGGTCGAACTTTATTACGCAGTGTATGCCGAAGACTGGACCCTATTATACTATAGCCCGCAAAATACATACCAGATACAAGTAGACACCACCACTAACCCGAAGGCTTACGTGATAATGGGGAATCCAAAGAGCCAGCCGATAAATCTTGATCTGTGCAACTTGGTTGGCAACCCAGGACAGGGAATGACGGATTTGTATTTTTGGATCCGGCCGCAAGCGAACATCACAAGCAATAATATGATACAGCCTGCCATTACAACTGGGTACCCATTGGACGCGGTGACCGGGCAAATTGACTGGGATGTGCTTAGGAAATTGCACATGACAATCTACAATGATGGGACGATACAAGGAGCAAGTGACTTTACCGGCCAGAGTGACAGCGATGCGATCCACTTAACCCTGCCGACAGACATCGAGAATACTGATGGGCACATCTTAGCCGGACGGAGTGGGGATCTATTGGGGTCGGCCGTAAGCGTAAGCGACCTTGGTAGCGTTACGAATGGCGGGGTGGATGGGGACGTTATTGGCCAAGTTCATGCGGCAATTGTGGTACCGTCGGTCGTCGGCGGGACTCTCTTGGTTGAAAACCAAACAATAGGGCTCACGGCCAATCACGTCATCACTGGGTCAAACCAGATCTTCGTAGGTTGGACGGTGGATCCACCTAGCGCCGGAAGCTTTGGTGACGCGGATTTAGCTCAAACGACATTCACCTTCGCCGCTGGAACAACCGTCGGGACGGTGACGGCGAACTTCTATACATACCGTACCTCAGGATTCTCCCAAACCGATATCGATCCCCAAACGCAGGTGCCGTACGCGTTCGAGATCGCTTCAGGCATGCGCGATCCTAACGACCCTAAAAATCAGAACAATCCGAAGAATTTGCCGATGCTGGTGAACCACTATCAATACGACAACGCCAACAACCTTACGTCAGGTCCGGAAGGTTCGTTCACACCGGATGCTGAAGGGAACATTACGCCGCGATGAAGCTCGTCAACGTGAGAACCATTCTTCTTCTGGTCATAGCTGCGCTATTCTTCTGCCGTGCAGATGGGTCGCCTCACATTCAGAGAATCCTTATGCCACAAGGTCAGGCTCGGATGGTAGCGAGGGGAAGTCACCCGATGACGATCGCCGCGGGCAGCGGGACATCTACATGGGCCGATCTCGACTACCCAGAACTCGAGGCCCTCGCTACCAAACTTGGAGATGATCGCATGCGGATATTTGAATGGGTCTATAATAACGTTGAGACCGAATTCTACTGCGGCTGTCAGCGCGGGGCGTACCTAACGTATTTAGAGCAGGCGGGAAATGATGCCGACCAATGCGCACTGTTAACAGTGCTTCTGCGCGACGCAGCGGCCCATAAAGGGATTAGTCTAACAACCTACTACCACCAAGATACCTTATCTCTACCGACATCAAGCACTGCTCCTAACACGATCGGAATTTACCAATGGCTCGGTGTTAGGGATCAAGCCTCAGCACGGGCAATCTTGTATTATATGACAGCCCAAGACGAGCCTGCCGATACTGCCAACACGATGTACTTTCAACAAATGTGGGTTACCGCAAAATGGAGCGATATGACAGTTAACTTCGCGCCGTCGATAAAGCCGGTGACACTAGAAGCAATGCCCGACGGTGTGCCTGTTGATCAGCTCGATGCAGCGAACTATAGTCTATCCTCGATTATGACTGCAGCGGGGTCAAGCTACAATCTAGCCTTCAATAGCGCACTTCCCAATACGACAAACATCCAATCATATCTAGGCGGTCTTGTTGCAACAATGTCGCCAAAGTATCACGCGGTAACGGGAGCGGGTGTCGCAGGATTGCCTTTACCAACTACTACGGTGTTCCCAGCCTTGCTCCAAGGAGGAAGCTATCCCGCAGGACTTACAATTGCCAGCAGCGATAGTAACAATCTGGGGACCGGCATGCCACGCGATTTTACGGCAACCGTGAGCATATTCCTGGGTGCCAGGAGTGCATCTGGAAGTCCGATCGCTGGATATGCGGCGCAGGATTTCGAAGCTCCAGCTTTGGCCGGAAGGGAGGTTTCGATATATACAGACTCTATAACCAAGAAAACGTCTTTTTGGATGGCAGGAGATCCGTTAGATGAGAACTCATCAAACCCTAATATAGGCTATGGTTCTTTCATGACAGACTCCTCAGGGACAAGCTTCACTAACTTTGAAGTGACATTTAAACCTGCCGTTGCGTTCGGGGGCACGCTTGTCGACGTATCTAGCCATCCAGCGGCCTCGCCATCCTTTCAGGCAACGGTTCTATTGCGAGACCCAAATCTTCCGGCATCGTGGGTGTATGGCTTCGGATCGTCAAGTCGCCGCCTACGGCTACTTATGCGCGTTGATGCATCGCACGAAAATGGGGGGAGCTACGGGCGCATTAACCAGCCTGGTGGAAGTTTTGAGTTTGAGCATCAGTATTTGCTCGGCCTGCAATATGTAAGTCAGTTGAATGAATTTAATAGATTGATCGGGGCTGCGACCGGCTCAGACTTAGTCACCCAAAATAGTGATAATCCGGCGTCATGCCGCTGGGTGCCCACGTTTTATAGCGTAGTCGTCTTAGAAGGGCAGGCGCCCTCCTTCAGGAGCCCCGAATTCAATGCAGCATATATAGGTGACTTTTTAGCTCCGTCAATCCAAGGGGCGGTTTACGAGCCTTTTAGCGTATCCCAGCTCATGGGTAGTGGATTGGAGTCTGCTACACTGCGTCAATATACAGGGCTAAACGCGTATAGCGCAACATCATCGCTCGATTATGCTATGGCTCACCAGAACGGTACAAATATGGCCTATTTACTTACCGCATCAAATTGCGCTGGCGACGTTGCGGCGATCAACTCAGGAGGAGGAGATTTTAATGATCAAACATACGGTACAAATGTCCCAGAAGACATTGAGGACAAGGTAACAAACCAGGGTTATGAAGCTATTGTGCTAAAGAGCACAACCGCTAGTGCGACTGGCTACCAAACGTATCTGCTTATCGATAGTAACAAGCAGGTAGAGGATACGGTAATATACGGATATTTAGGTGGCGTGACTACATCGGCGTTTGATATGACCACGTACGTGTCAAACAAATGGACGGCTGAGCCTTTAAATGGCACAAACACAGTGGCAGCGCATCCCAAGGTCACTTCTAAGGAGCCTGTCGACTTGAGTAACGGAGCGTACTTGCTCAGTCGAGTAGATATGCAATGCGGGCAAGCGGAACCTAAAGGGCTTCGACTGGTGCGATCATACAATAGCGCAATGAACAATGTGAATGCAGCCGGGCTGGGATATGGATGGACGCACAGCTATAATATTACTCTCACTCAGCATTCTCCGGGTGACATGGAGGCGCTATCAGCAGGAGCGGATGAGGTTTTGCCGGTAATCCTGGCAGCAAGGGTAATCGAAAACGTTTTGAGGAGCGATATGACAGCGAAAGGATGGATGACGGCGGTTTCTGCGGCGGCATGGGCTACTGAGCAATCTGTGAACTCCCGGACGACGCTCACTATGGGAGATCGCGCGCTGGACTTTATAAGAATGCCAGATGGATCATATCATGCTCCGTCCTGCATTGACGCTACGCTAACATTAAGCAGCGATGGCACGTCAAGTGTGGCATTCAGGAATTTCAACACCATACAATTTAATTCTGATGGTAAATTTACCTCGATTTCCGACCCTTATGGAAACTCGCTAACCGCACAATATACAGGCGGGTACCTTAGTTCTGTTTCCGATTGCTATAATCAAAATGGTGATGGGAAGCAACGAACATTTACCTTTCACTATACGGGCTCGGCGCTGACGTCGGTTACTGACAACAGTACACCGGAGAGGACAGTAACATACAACCAGACAGGCAACTGCCTGAATAGCGTGGTCGATACGGAGCTCAATAGTCTGGGAAATCCTGAAAACAGATCCGAAGAATACACGTATGTGTCAAATTCAGATCCCTCTGTACTTCCAGGACAAAATGAGGCTGCAGGAAGTTTTCTGTTAAAACAGGTTACTGATAACCTCGGGCGTGTCATAGTGACAAACAGTTACGATCTGCTAGGGATGGTCGTAAGGCAACAGAGCTACGCAAGCCAGTCTACCTCCATCTGGACCCTAGGAGTCGCAGCGGGAATGGCAATGGAGACAGATCCCGATGGGAACGTGAGGCAAACCTATTTCGACCGACGAGGGCGGGATGTATTCGCCGTGAACCGCGCAACCGCAGATACGACAAATATCGTTGGCGATGTCTTCTCTTGGACGTATGATGGGGCCGATCACATCCTTACGTCTGTGTTGCCGAGTTCAGGCAGCAAGGCGGGCACATTGGACTCACATGTCTTTTCGTATGACGGAAATGATAACATGGTGGAGGATTTGGACTCTCTTGGTAATGCGCTTATCGTGCACTACGATGCATTCTTTAGGCCCGATTACATTTTAGATCGCAACGGGCAAAAGACCAAATATGCGTACACTGATGGGATAGGCCGCGGAGCGGCGGCCAATGCGGCCGCTCCAACGGAGATTGACATCACAGATCCCGGTTCGCTTGTAACTAAGTGCACGTTTGATTCAACGAGTGGTGACTTAACTGCGCTCCAATATCCGTGGGATACGACAGCGATTCAGTTCAGTGCATTTGAGCGAGGGATGCCTACGACAGTCAGCTATCCCACAGGGGGGAGCGACTCGTTCTCTTATGACTGCTTAAGTCGCCTCAAGAAGTACGTCGACCGTAACTTGGCCACCGTAAGTTACGACTATGACACGCGAGGGCACATATTGCATTAGTTTCGCTGGTTCAAGGCCAACGCGACGGATGCCATTCTCACCGCACAAGCTTACGACAGCTACCAATATGATGCTGTCGGAAATCTCTCTTTAGAGTCTATTGGGGCTACACGGCAGATCGATGCGTCAGGCAACCCTGTGCAAAATGGCTCGGTGTCGCCTCCAATGAGATATCTCCAAGTTAACGTTGATGTCTTGGGGCATATAGCAGCGATTAGCAAGGTTACACATTCGGCTAACAATAATATACCAGTTACAATAGCGTCTGTTCAATACAACGAATTAAATCTTGCGCAAAATGTCACTGATGGCCTATCGCCTTCGAATTCCTATCAGTATAGCTATGACATTAAAGGGCGATCAGTCACCGAAACAGATCCAAATACTAAACGCACAGAGTTTACCTTCGACGAGGACCAAAACCTGGAAGATATTACAACGCAGTTGGGATTTGAGGACTCTATGTTCCATGACGGTGAGGGCTCTGTAAATAAATGGATTGACCCGAGATCTGACACGGTTGCCTCACCGCCGACAATAATTCAGTCTTTTTTCGAGCATGATGGCGAACAAAGAATACTTAGTTGGACAAATCGGCTGAGCAATAAGTTTAAATGGACATATGACGATGTTGGCAGAAGTATATCGCTTCAGACGCCGCTCGAGGTTCAGGCGGGTGCAAATGGACCGAGCCGGAGCGTTTCTTTCGACTCCTCGGGGCGTCCCCTTGCGGTTGTGTCGCCAATGAACGTTTACAACTTTAACGTCCATGGTACGGGTTTCGACGCTGAAGGTCGTCCCACTGATGTTAAGGACGGCCTCGGAGAGCGAATCAGCAGCTATTGCCCAAATGGCTTATTGAACACTGTTTCGGAGACGATCGGAGGAGTATCTGTTACGACGAGTCGAGTTTACGACGAGGTAAACAGATTAAAGGAATATCATGATGGATACGGGCATACTTTTGCATATAGTTACTATCCTGACAATCATGTTCATCAGATCACATATCCAGACCAATTGGTCGTCACATATACGTATGATGACTACGGCCGCCTTTGGAAGGTCCAGGACCTATCATCCGGAGCAAGCGTTCCGAGAACTACGACATACAGTTACGACAACAATGGGAATGTTTTGTCGATAAGCCGCGCGAATGGCACGTCGGTAGGCTACGCCTATGACGGAGATAATAGAGTATGTCAAATCAATGATATTAGCCCAAGCAACGAGCTTATTTATTACGAGGGCTTGGGCTACGATGACGACGGACGAATCAAATGGTCTTTTAGTAACCCAAATCCCCCAAATTTTGCATCGCCTGGTGATCAGTTCACGTTTGACGCGGATAACCAGCTGTTATCGTGGAACGGTGGTACCGCCAATGTCTCACGGGATGACGACGGGAACCTCAAGAAGGGACCTTTGCCCAACGGGCAAGTAGGCACGTTCGCTTACGATGTTCGGGATAGGCTCATTGGAGTTGGAAGTAATACTCCCTTTAATTACAACCCAGACGGTGTGCGAACCGAGGCTCCAGGGCCTACCGGTGCTACGTACTACATGGGTGATGCGGACGGCGCGACTCTTGCGTCTACGGTTGGCGGTGTTACCACTGATTATATCTACGACCTGGGTCTTAGGATCAAGGACACGAGGTGTCCTTTAAAAGTTCTAGTTGGGGCTCACCTGGCCCTTGCCCGTTGCCCTGTGGGCGACCTGGAGGGTGCTTCTGTCCGTGAGGGACGTGAGCGAAACCCCGCCTATGACGGACATCCGACGCGTGAGCGTCGGGAACGAGGTCGACCGGAGCACAGCGTGAGCTGTGCGGAGGAAGACCGAGTGAGTCGGGGATGTGGACAAGCTGTGAACGCGGTTTTGATGCTGGCGCCGCAACGGGATCTTGGGACACCCCCTGTCTCGACGGCGGGGACAGGGTCCGGGACAGGCACTCAGGTTCGAATCCTGGCCTACGCACGGCCAAAGTGTCCGATAGCTGCCACCTCCTGCCGCGGTTCGAGCCCCGTGACACGCGCTCTCAGCAGCGTCTAACGGTCAGGGGGTGGGCGGCGTTCCATCCCCGCTTCCGGCACGTCGGAATCAAGGACACTGTCCACGGCACTGGACCGCCTGAAGTGGGTTCGCAGATGCTCAACGACAGTACACATGAGAGAACTGGTACTCCCCGAGGACCCTCTGGCGTCACCGCCAGCGACGGGCTCCTTCGGTCGGGAGGCCAGCAACGTAGCCAATCATTTGCGAATTTTTGTTTTGTCGGAGCTGGTCCTACAAATGCGCGTCGCAAAGGCCCGCCCATGCCGAACGCGCCCTCATCGTGTCGTTGGCTGGGGCGCCAAGTGGCACCTACTGCCCCATTCTACGCCGCAGCCAGTCCATTCCCCCGGCCTCGTCCGAGAACGCCCCATCGAGCTGGGCTT
>Ga0206961_1161_pt2 | contig 11921 bp, 11 predicted proteins | sample Alteio_BWOrgHeat_30_FD_153238 | JGI IMG/M metagenome (GOLD analysis project Ga0206961, IMG submission 153238) | Enriched cells from forest soil in Barre Woods Harvard Forest LTER site, Petersham, Massachusetts, United States -... | ecosystem: Environmental > Terrestrial > Soil > Temperate forest >...
TCAACGGCCGCAAGGTGCTGAATTTCTGCGCCAACAACTACCTGGGGCTTTCATCCAATCCCCGGGTGATCGAAGCGGCACATCAGGTGCTGGACGAACGCGGGTACGGACTTAGCAGCGTACGTTTTATCTGCGGCACGCAGGATATTCACAGGGAACTGGAGGAAAGGATCTCCGAATTCCTCGGAATGGAAGACACCATATTATATGTGGCTGCTTTTGATGCCAATGGAGGCGTATTTGAGCCTTTATTCGGTGAAACAGATGCCATCATATCCGATGAACTCAACCACGCCTCTATCATTGACGGCGTTCGTTTGTGCAAGGCCCGTCGTCTGCGATACAAGCACAACGATATAGTGGATTTGGAAGAACAGTTGAAACAGTCGGCCGATTGCCGTGACCGGATCATTGTAACGGATGGTTCCTTCAGCATGGACGGCACCATTGCCCGACTCGATAAAATTTGTGCGCTGGCGGAGAAATATCATGCCATCGTGATGAGTGACGAATCGCATTCTTCGGGTTTTCTCGGGAAAACGGGTAGGGGAACGCATGAATATCGTGGCGTGATGGGTAAGGTGGATATTATTACAGGAACACTCGGCAAAGCCCTGGGTGGCGCCAATGGAGGCTTTACGAGCGGTAAAAAAGAGGTGATTGAGATGCTCCGGCAGAGAAGCCGGCCTTATCTTTTTTCCAACAGCCTGGCTCCTTCCATCGTTGGTGCGTCCATTGCCATTCTGGACATGTTGAAAAAGGATACGGGCCTGCGGGATAAACTGGAAGAGAATACAAAATATTTCAGGGCGAAAATGACGGAGGCCGGCTTTGACATCAAACCGGGAGAACATCCGATTGTGCCGATCATGCTCTATGACGCAGTGGTTGCGCAGGAGTTTGCAGCCAAACTGCTGGAGGAAGGAATTTATGTGATCGGATTTTTCTTTCCTGTGGTTCCCAGGGGGAAGGCGCGGATTCGCGTGCAACTGAGTGCGGCACACTCACGGGAAAATCTGGAACACTGCATTTCATCATTCATTAAAGTAAGAGGGAGTATGAAAGTCTGAGGAGTCTGAGGAGTCTGAGGAGTCTGGAAGTCTGGGGAGTGTGCGGAGTGTGGTAATTAATTGATTGCCGGATAGAAGGGTAGATATAAGATAAAAATTGCGCCTTCTCCTTCCCTGTTTTCCAATTTCAGTTTTCCTCCATGCGCTTTTACAATATCATAACTGATGGATAACCCAAGACCCGTTCCCTGGCCGGTCGGCTTCGTCGTGAAAAAAGGCTGGAATATTTTGTCGGCTATCGGAGCAGGAACGCCGCCTCCGTTGTCCTTCACAGTTATTTCAACTCCTTCGCCGGTCTTTTTACTGCTTACCTGAACAACCGCTTCAAATCCCTCCCCCTCCAATTTCTTTTTTTCAGTTACTGCATAAAATGCATTATTAAATAAATTAAGAAGCAGCCGGCCAATATCCTGCGGGATCATATTTATCATAGAAATATTCTTGTCCAGCTCAGTACGGATGGTTGTTTTAAATGATTTATCCCGTGTGGCAAATCCATTGTAGGAAAGGCGGAGCCATTCCACAATAAGTGAATTGAGATCAACGGGCTCTTTGGTTCCTATGTTATTCTGACTATGCTGAAGCATACCTTTCACGATGGCCTCCGCCCTTTTGCCATGCTGGTTTATGATTTTTTCATTGCCGATGATGTCGTTTGCAAGCACAAGCGCCTTTTCTTTGTCGCCGGTTTGCCATTCTGCTTTCATCTCTTCGATCAGTTCGGTATTCAGATCGGAAAAATTATTTACGAAATTCAGCGGATTCTGAATCTCATGGGCAATTCCTGCTGTCAGTTCACCCAGGGAAGCCATTTTTGCCGACTGGATAAGCTGAGCCTGTACGGATTTTAGTTCCGTTAATGTGGATTGTACTTCTTCCTTTTGCTGGCTTAATAAAATATTTGCTTTTTGCTTTTGTTTATTGCTTCGGAAAATAATGCCGGCTATAATGATCAGTAGAAGGATGCCGGCAATAAAAACTTTTTTTATCAATGCTTCCCGGTTGAGTTGTTGCGCTTTGATTTCAATATCCTGATTAAGCAGCAGCGCCTGTTGTTTCTGATGATCGAGTTCATTATTTATTTCAACCAGCGCCAGTTTTTGTTTGTACTCCTCCGGCGCAAGGGAATCATTCAGTGATTTGTACAACTGGCTGTAGCGGTAAACCCGGGCATAGTCTTTGGTTTGGACATAAATATCATTTAAGGTACCTGCTGCATTTCGCATTTCCAGTAAGGCATGCATGTTTCCCGCGCGTTGTAAAGCCACATTTGCATACACCAAAGCGGAATCGAAATCATGAAGCATCAGATACGTTCTTCCCAGTTCATTCGCAAGCCGTGCTACGCCGATGGTATGGTCCGATTTATTTTCCTGATCGAATCCTTTTGTAAAACAATTCAGTGCTTTGTCGTATTGGTGATGCACCGCATAAAGTCGTCCATAGAATAACTTATTATCTCCATCCGGATCAGATTCGCTTATCATTTTTGATATGAGAACAGCGGAATCCAACTCGCCCAGCTTCAAATATGCATCTCCTGCCCTCAATAGTGCTACCCAGATATAGCCGTTCAGATTTTTATGAACGGGTTCGAGTCGTAAAGAATCCATATTAAATATCCCATGCAAATAATCCAGGGCAATTCCCGGAAGCCCTGCTCCCAGGTATAAATCTGCAAGGCGCACCATGGCATCCCCTTTTGGTGAAGGGGTATTTAACTTTTCCGCCTGTTTTAAAGCTTCGGTTCCGATTTGATAAGCACGCTGGTAGTCGCCTTTATCAAAATAACAGTGACCCGTCATCGTAATGGAATAAACTGACCAGGCTGTATCACCAAAACCCTGCACAAAATGTGAAACACTGTCAAAATAAATGATCGCCTGATTCAGATCACCGACTGTATGGGAGGCTTCAGCCATATTTTGCAGACATACTCCAACCATTACCCGATCACCGGATTTTTTCAAATAGGGAATTGCCTTTTGATAAGCCAGGAATGCTTTTTCTTTTTTTGTAAAAGGCGTCTGATCGATGATCGCGGCTTTATTAAACAGGGCAAGCCCCATCCCCTTATCGAAATGTATACGGGCCGACAGGCTATATGCTTCTTCCGCAAAATATTCAGCATGCCGGATTGTGTTGCCCGTATCTGTTACCGGGAGGGAAAGATATAATCCTGAAATGTCATTGAGAATGTTTGCGCGGGTGCTGTCTTTTGCATTCAGTAATGCCTTTTTCAGGCTGTCGATTTTGTTATACTGGGCATAACCCGTATGGAATATGATAATTGCAAAAATAAATGAGATGATTTTTTTCATTTACCATTTTTCTTCAATGGACCGCTGTCATACTGATTTCCACATTTACATTCTTGGGAAGTCCGCGCACGGCAACCGTTTCGCGGGCCGGGAAATCACCGGTGAAATATTTCGCATAAATCTCATTCACCGATGGGAACAGCGCCATATCTGTGAGAAAGATGGTGGTTTTAACTACGTTGCCAAAATCCATTTCTGCCGCCTGTAACACCGCACGCAGGTTATGCATCACCTGATGGGTTTCTTCAAATATATCTTTGGCTTCTATCGTATTATTTTTTGGGTTGATGGCTACCTGTCCGGATATGAAAAGCATGTTGCCAGCCATAATGGCCTGATTGTAAGGACCGATGGGTTCCGGTGCATCCGGGGTGTTGATGATTCTTTTTTCCATATTCAAAAATAGCTTAAAGCCGAAAGCTTAAAGCCGAAAACTTTCAAAAATTCGATTTTCTGACCCGCCGTCCGTCAACCGTCAACCATCAACCATCCGTATCTTTAAACCATGAAGAAGACCGTTTGTATTTGCGGAGCCGGTACCATGGGCAGAGGTATCGCGCTGGCAGCTGCCAGTAGGGGTATAGACACCGTTTTATATGACCTGAATGTCGACATGACTGACAATGCCAGACTGAATATCGAACGCGAATTGAAACTGGCTTTCGAAAAGAAGCGGATCAGTGAAACTGAAAAAGAAAATATCTTCCAGCGCATACAATTTACCAGCACTGTTACTGACTGTAAGTCCCCCCTGATCATAGAGGCCATCGCTGAAAAAACCAGTGTTAAATCAACCTTATTCAAGGAACTGGCCGTTTTTAATTCCGGGGAAACGGTTTATGCCACCAATACCTCTTCCCTTTCTGTTACAGAAATCGCTGAGCAAACACCTTTCCCGGAAAGAATCATCGGGTTGCATTTTTTTAACCCGGCAAACAGAATGAAGCTGGTTGAAATCATTCAGACAAAATATACAACAGAACAACTTTTGAAGCAGACAACAGATTTTGCTCTTATGCTGGGGAAAACGCCGGTCGTTTGCCGGGATGCTCCTGGTTTTATTGTAAACCACGTCGCCCGTCCCTTTTATCTGGAATCTCTGAGACTGGCCGAAGAAGGCATCGCCGATATGAATCAGATTGACCGGCTCTTGGAGTCTGCGGGATTCAAAATGGGCCCTTTTCATTTAATGGACCTGATCGGCAATGATATCAATTATACCGTCAGTGAATCGCTTTATGGGGCTTTGGGTAAACCTGCGCGACTAAAACCATCTGCACCTCAGGAAGAAAATGTAAAACTGGGATTGCTGGGTATAAAGTCGGGCAGCGGATTCTTTCAATATCATAAACCTCCGGCTGAATGATTTTTGTAACCGGAGGTACGGGTTTTCTCGGTTCCTATATCTTACAGGAACTTGTTTTACAGGGACGGCCTGTGCGCGCGCTGCGCAGAAATTTTACGGTTCCTTTTTTTATGCATCCGGGAATAGAAAATAAAATATTCTGGGTACAGGGCGACCTGCTTGATGTAAACGGATTAATGGAAAACATGGAAGGCTGTGATCAAATCATCCATGCTGCCGGTTTGGTATCTTTCAATCCTACAGATAAAAACAGATTATTTAAATTAAACATCGAGGGTACGGCTAACCTGGTGAATGCAGCCATTGAAATGGGAATCGCCGATTTTGTGCATATAAGTTCTGTTGGTGCGCTGGGGAGAACCGGGGACGACAAGCCGGTGAATGAAGAAAAAAAATGGGTAAGCAACAATGGGCAGTCGAACTACGGAATCAGTAAATATTACGGAGAGATGGAAGTGTGGCGCGGTATGGGTGAAGGTCTTTCGCCGCTGATCGTTAATCCTTCCACACTGCTGGGATATGGAGACTGGAATCACACGAGTTGTGGTCTGTTTAAAACTGCCTACAGGGAATTTCCCTGGTATATGGAAGGAACAAGCGGATTTGCCGACGTGCAGGATACCGCCAGGGCCATCATCGCCCTGATGGACAGCGGCCTGCGGAACGAGCGTTATATCATCAGCGCGGAAAACAGAAGTTACCGGGAAATTTTTAAGTGGATGGCGAAAGGTTTTGGAAAAAAACAAGCGTCAAAAAAAGCCGGCCCGTTTTTGGCAGGTCTCGCGTGGAGAACTGAAAAATTAAAATCATCATTGCTCCATCGTTCATCTGTGATTACGAAGGAATCCGTGGCGATTGCCACCCGGAAAATTTCCTATGACAATCAAAAACTCCTGGGGACCCTTCCCTCTTTTCGTTTCCGCTCTTTGGAAGATTCCATATTTGAAGCTTGTGCAAAATATTTATCGAATCCACAACCTTTTTAAGCCTAACGCCCAAAGCCCAAAGTCTAAGACCATACATTTACCGATTTTAAAATACTTCATTTAAAACAAGAACGTTATAACCTTATAATCGCGCCTTTTGTTAAATCAGTTTTAGGCTTTAGGCTTTAGGCTTTGGGCTTTGGGCGTTAGGCGTTAGGCGTTAGGCTTAAAAAGATTTTAGGCATAAAAAGTAAAAAATGAAATCACTCCTCTCAGCAATATGTATGATTCTGATTACACTCACGGGTGTTGCACAGGACAAAATGTTTTACATACATGGGAAAGTCGTAGATGAAAAATCGGGCAATGCCTTATCCAACGCTTCCGTCTTTTGTCAGAATACAACCACCGGAACCATTTCCAATAATGAAGGCCTGTTCTCTCTTCGCCTGAACAATGGCGGTTATGATCTGGTAATTTCTTATACCGGATATGAAACCCAGGTGTTGCGGGTAAGTAATTCTTCGAAGGAAAAAGATTCCCTGCTCATTCCGATGAAAGAAGCATCCAAAGCAATGGCTGAAGTGGCCGTCAGTGGTTCATTTATGGTGGCGGACGGCTGGAATAAATATGGTCAGTTTTTCCTCGATCATTTCATTGGCACTACAGAAAATGCAGCGCAGTGTACGATTGAAAATAAAGATGTCATCAGTTTTTATTTCTATAAAAAAAGAAATAAACTCAAAGTAAAGGCGAAAGAGGAAATCATCATTATCAACCAGGCGCTGGGATATAAAATTCACTACCAGCTGGACTCCTTTGTAAACGATTATACAACGAATGTCAGCAGTTATACCGGATACCCGCTATTTGAAACTCTTACCGGAACGGCCGATCAGCAGCAGACCTGGACAAAAAACAGATACCGGACCTATATCGGGTCCCGGTTACATTTCATGAGAAGCTGGTATGACAGCACACTGAAGGAAGAAGGATTTAAGGTTGAAACGCTGAATGCACCGGGATCAGACAAAGGAACATTGTTGAACAATCCATACGACGCAGGGATCTATTCTCTTGACAGCGGAGTTGTGGATATAAATATCAATGGCAGTATCCGCATTTCTTATACCGGGCAGGTTCCGGATAAAAATTATCTGATACAAAATCATTTCCCGCTGAATGCGAAAGTAGAAGTGTCCGCCCTCGAAATGCCAACAGGATTTTCCATTGAAGAAAACGGCTATTTCTTTGAGCAGTCTGAAATCACCAATATGGGATACTGGGCATGGAAGAAGATTGCTGAATTAGTGCCCTACGACTACAACCCCGAATAAGCCAAAATAAGCTGAAAGTCTAAAGCCCAAAGCATGAAGCTATTTTTCTATATTATGGATCTCTTGAATAAAAATGACTTAAAATTTCTTGTGAAAAAGTTTTAGGCTTTAAGCTTTGGGCTTTCAGCTTATAGACCGGAATTTTCACTACGATCAGTAACTTTCTGCCACAATTCCGGTATTCTTTTGATCCAGACCAGTTCTCTCTTTTTTATCGAAGCATCTTCTGCCGGCGATCCGAAATATATTTTGCCTGGTTCTATGGTTCCGCCAACGCCACTTTGTGCAAGGACCGTTACATTATCTCCAATGGAAAGCGTTTTGCTAACGCCGACCTGTCCCCAGAGTATCACACCATTCCCAATTTCAACAGCGCCTGCAATTCCAACCTGCGCTGCGATCAGACAATTTTTTCCCAATACTGTATCGTGCCCGATGTGAATCATATTATCGAGACGTGAACCGCTGCCGATGATCGTATCTCCGCTCACACCCCGGTCGATGGTGCAACCGGCTCCTATTTCCACGTCGTTTTCTATTACGACCCTTCCACAACTTAACATGCGTTTATACCAGGATGCCCTGTTCTTGTTTGTATTATAATAGAAAGCATCGGATCCGATCACGGTTCCTGCCTGAATCACGACGTCATCGCCAATAATACAATGATCCATGATGGTTACGTTGGGGTGAATCATACAACGTTCTCCTATCTGAACATGATTACCAATGAATACATTCGGGTAAACATAAGAGGTTTTACCAACCGATGCATTCGGACTGACTGACTGAACAGCCGGTTCAAATGGCCTGAAATGCCTGACAATTTTTTGATAGGCTTCAAATGGTTGTTCAACAATCAGCAATGCTTTTTGCGGAGGACACTCTACTTCCTGATTGATAATAATGAAGGATGCGGCTGACTGCAAACACTTCTGATAATACTTGGGGTGATCAACAAACACCAGGTCTCCCTTTTCTACTTTATGTATTTCATTGATGCCGGTTGCATTGGCATCGGTATTACCAATCAGCTTTGCATCCAGAAATTCTGACAGCCATGACAACGATACAGGGGATGGAAACTTCATTGATCAAATTTTGCTCAAACCTACATTAAAGTGCTTTTCCACACCCTAAAAAAAATTGTGTATAAAAAATGTTGGAAAATTTTTCCAATTAGGTAAAATTATTTCTAATATTGTGTAGGGATATTTATGTCCCTGTACTTACTAACCCATCCAAATAGTAAAAGTCTCGCCGCCAGCGGGGCTTTTTATTTTGCTTCATCATTTAAATATTCTTTTCAAACCCTTTATTCATCGGTGTTTCATTGAAATCAATTGAATAAATATTACATCATATATAAACCATTTCAGGTGCTTTCGCAGTTCACGCCCGAAAACGGAAAGGCCTGCCTGAAGGATTTTTTCGATGTGCCGACAGACGTTTATCCGGTCGGTCGCCTGGATTTTGACAGCGAGGGACTCCTTTTGTTAACAAATGACAAAACCCTCAATCATCGTCTCCTTCATCCCAGTTTTGCCCATGAACGTGAATATCGCGTGCAGGTGGAGGGACTGATTACAAACGAAGCGCTTCAATTACTTGCAACCGGCGTGAACATACAGGTGGATGGAAAACCATTTAAAACTGCTGCTGCAAAAGCAGCACGCCTACCTGAACATATTTCGATTCCGGAAAGGAAACCACCGATTCGATTCCGGCAGAATATTCCAACGAGTTGGATCAAACTGATAATTACAGAAGGAAAAAATCGCCAGGTACGGAAGATGACAGCAGCTGCCGGCTTTCCCACACTCCGTCTGATTCGTTACCGCTTAGCGGGTTTAACAATCGATCATATGCTGCCGGGTGATATGATTGACATGATTCAAAACGAAGTTTACGGCAAGCTCGGTCTGCTTTCGCAGCTATAATTTATTACCTTACAGCCCTAATTCATATACTATGGTAAAATCGATGACGGGTTTTGGCAGAGCAGAGGAAACGGTGGGAGACAAGACCTTTCTGGTAGATGTAAAATCACTCAATGGAAAGCAATTCGAACTGCAGCTCAAGCTGCCGGGATTTCTGAAGCCTTACGAATTCGACATACGCAAATTACTTTCTGAAAAACTGGGTCGCGGTTCCCTGGATTGCACCATCAGTCTGAAACAGACCGGCAATGCAAAACCCGTTAGCATCAATACCGATCTGGCAAAAGCCTATTACGAAACGCTGGCTGACCTCTCCCGGCAACTGAACCAGGATCCTTCCAACATATTGAGTACGCTGCTGAAATTGCCGGAAGTGATTACGCCGACCGGCGATACGCTGACCAAAGAAGAATGGAATCAGTTCAGCAAAGTAATAGAAATGGCGATAGAAGACCTGAACCAGCACCGGCTGAATGAAGGACGGGTTTTGGAAGAAGACCTGATACTCCGTATCAATAACATCAGCATTCAACAGGAAGAGGTACTGAAACTTCAGCCCCTTCGTCAGACAAAAATCCGAGAGAACCTGGAAAAGTTATTGAATGATCATGTAGGTAAGGAGAATTATGACTCCAACCGGATGGAGCAGGAAATGATTTATTATGTGGAGAAGATAGACATCAGTGAGGAAATGGTCAGGTTGAAAAATCATTGTTCTTATTTTAAGGAAGTATTGGCAGAACCGGAAGACAGTAAGGGGAAAAAGCTGTCATTCATACTTCAGGAGCTGGGAAGGGAAATTAACACGACGGGGTCCAAGGCTTATGACGTGAAAATTCAGAAATGTGTGGTACTCATGAAGGATGAGCTGGAAAAAGCGAAGGAACAAATTCTGAATGTCCTGTAAAGCCTAGAGCTTAAAACCCAAAGCCTAAAACGAAGGCATACTCATTCACAACATTCGAATATGCGCAAAAGCACTATAGGGTTCGCCCCTTTTCTGTTTAATATTATAAAAATGCGGGGTGTGAAAAGATCTTTCTTGTTTCTGTTTGTTGTTCTTGGTATTTCTTCCTGCAACTGGACCACCGGTGTTTTTGAAAAAAACCTGACATTCAATAACCAGGAATGGCCGTCTGCGGTGAAACCGGATATCGCTTTTGAAATTACCGATACAGTCTCTTTGTATAATATCTATATCGTGATGCGTCATACCGACGCCTATCATTTCAATAATATATTTATCCGGGCCACGGTGAAAGAACCGGGTGATCCAAAAGGAAAAACGGGCGATTATGACCTTCAGCTGGCGACGAATGGTAAAGGATGGATCGGTACCGCGATGGACGATATATATGATGCCCGTTTGCTGATACAACCCAAAACGAGGTTCAGGAAATCGGGCATCTACCATATTACACTGGAACAACTGATGCGGGAGGATCCATTAAAATCTGTTTTAAGTGCCGGACTAAGAGTAGAAAGAGTACAGGAATAATGTGGTGAATGTGTAATTGTAGAAAATTCAAAAAGTGAGCGTTGAATATTTAATGATCATGTGGAAATAAGAACCGTCAACTGTCAATCATTATCGGTCAAGGTGAACGGTGAACGGGCAACGGTTAACGAACATGGCGATACAAATCAATAGATCCAGGTGGGCCAATCGCGCGACGGTCATCTACTGGCTGTTACTGATCTATGTGCTGGCTGCTTTAATCTGGTGGTTTATTGCCCTCAATCTCCAGAATCGACAGATGGCGGAATACAAACTGAGTCTGCTCACCCACGATGATTTAGCCTACATACAGAAAGTTGAGAAAATTTATAGTGAACGGGATCGCCTGACAACCGCTTATTTAAGCGAGGGGGTGGTTTTCCTTTCCGTCATTCTGGTGGGTGCAATCTTTTTATACAGTGCCGTGATGCGGCAGATCAGGATCCAGCGTCAGCAGCAGAACTTCATGATGGCCATTACCCATGAATTGAAAACGCCCATCAGTATTGCCCGCCTGAATATGGAGACATTGCAAAAACACAATCTGGACGAGACAAAAAAAGAAAAGATACTGAAGTCGTCTTTGCAGGAAATAAACCGTCTGAATACGCTGACAGGAAATATTCTCGTTTCGGCACAGCTGGAAGGCGGCTCCTACCTTTTTAATAAAGAAGAACTGAATTTCTCCCAGATCGTCTCAGAGTCCTACGGAGATTTTTCCAGCCGCTTTCCCAACCGCCCCTGGCATCACGCCATTCTGCCGGGCCTGTTTTTGTCTGGCGATCCCCTGCTGATGCAAATTCTGGTGAACAACCTGATCGACAATGCTGTTAAATATTCGCCACCGGGAACCCCGGTTACGGTCGGTTTAAAAAAAGAAGGAACTGAGGGAATTTTAGAATTGCGGGATGAAGGATCAGGCATTCCAAAGAAAGAGCATAAACGTATTTTCCAAAAATTTTACAGAGTGGGAAACGAAGATACCAGAACAGCGCAGGGAACAGGGCTCGGCCTTTATCTCTGCCGGAAAATTGCGAAGGACCACAAAATGCGTCTGGGAGTATCGGATAATCAACCCAGGGGAACGCTGTTTACTGTTCGATTTAATTTAATTCAGGTATGACGGAGCCCGTTCGCAAATCAATCCTGCTTGTTGAAGACGAAGAAAACCTGCACGATGCACTTCGGCTTAATCTGGAACTGGAAAATTACCAGGTTACTTCTGCCTATGATGGAAATGAAGCACTGAAAGCCATCAGTGACGAATATTTCGATCTCGTGATTCTCGATGTGATGCTGCCAGGTCTTGATGGTATCAGTGTGGCGGAAACCATTCGTGTACGGCAGAATCCGGTTCCCATACTCATCCTCAGCGCCCGCAATACCAGCGCTGACCGCGTACTCGGTTTGAAAAAGGGGGCTGATGACTACCTGAATAAACCCTTCAACCTGGAAGAGCTGCT
>Ga0206961_1163_pt1 | contig 11868 bp, 6 predicted proteins | sample Alteio_BWOrgHeat_30_FD_153238 | JGI IMG/M metagenome (GOLD analysis project Ga0206961, IMG submission 153238) | Enriched cells from forest soil in Barre Woods Harvard Forest LTER site, Petersham, Massachusetts, United States -... | ecosystem: Environmental > Terrestrial > Soil > Temperate forest > O...
GAAAGATTGGTCAATAAAAAATGTTCAGGATCAATTCCGCGCCCAATTCCCCTTTTTGAAAATCGAATTTTTAAAAACATTCCCTAATACAAAAGCGATACATAAGACAAAGTATGCAATGTCAGATGATCTGTTTAAAAGGATACCCGGCTTTATCAATGATGGGAAAATTAATATTTATTCGAAGCAATCCGTGCTATCACTCGAAAATGATTTTAAAGAATGTTTCGGAGTATCTGCGCAAATATTTAGAAGATCAGGAAATATTTGGATCGAAACAACTCTAACAGAAGACTGGACCCTGGAACAGCAAAATAAGATTGGAGAACAGATTTGCGTACATAGAGACTTGCAAAATTTTTTTGTAAGTCAAATTGGTTAATATTCTTGATCCGACCATAAAACTGCACCACAGTTTTATTTGGGCTTCTCCAAAATTGCTATTGTATCGCTTACTAACAGTGACGAATATCATAAAATCGCATGATTCAAAACAGGTGGAAAGCAGAAAGGCTTTACGAATTTTAGTAAAATAATCTATTATGAAAATAACTATACACTCAAACACGAAAAATCGTCCCCATTTTTTGCTAAATTTTTTTTTGTTGATCTTGGTAGGTAGTTTGCCGATCAGCGGAATGGCTCAGTCTGTCAGTTTTTTATCAGGAGCTAATATGCTTGTGCCTGGTAGTTACAGCAGCGGAATATTGCCAACTAATACTAATGATGTTTTGCTAACAACACCTACCAATAACTTGGTAGTGCCTACGGCTGATCTTACTATGCAGTCATTGAATGTTACAAATGGTTCTTCATACACAGTCACTAACAATGTTGCCAGTACACATACACTCAATATTGGTAATCCTGTTAGTTTTACAAATGCTTTTGGAAATTTAAATGATATATTTTATCTGAGTAATAATTCTTCTCTTACAATTCAACCAACAAGTGGAACAAAAATTTTAGGTATTGCGCTTGCTAATAATGGTAATATTGATGTTACAACAGGATCTACGCTTACTATTAGTTCCATAATTACTGATAGTGCTAAAGGATATGCAATTACAAAAACCGGAGGCGGAATTCTAGCACTTTCGGGCATTAATACGTATACCGGGATAATAATTAATGGAGGTGTTGTGTCATCTACAAATGGCACCACTAATTTTGGTACTACACCGGGAGTGCCGGTCAGTAATTATATTACTATCAATGGAGGTACCGTACAGGCTGCTGCAAGTTTTACTACAAATATCAATCGTGGTTTTACGCTAGGATCTAGTGGAGGAACTTTTGATAACAATGGTTTTACAATTATTAATACCGCGGTAATCACCGGCTCAGGGTCTCTAACGCTGATCGGCGCAGGAACATTCAATAATAATAGTACTTCACCTGCAACATATGCTGGCAATACATTTATACAGCAAGGAACTTTAAAAAATGGTTTAAATAATAGTTTGCCAACCACAACTACGGTTTACCTCGGGCAAGCATCAACAACAAATCTTGGTACTTATGATCTAAATAATAAAATACAAACAATTGCCGGGATCAATTCTGTAACAGGTACCAATGCTTCGGCTTTAGTTAGTAATACCCTAACCAATTCTGCAGGTACAGTTAATCTTTTAACAATAGGAGGTTCTGGTAGCTATACTTTTGGGAATGGCACAGCAACAAATTCAGGAATAATTACCGGCAGTATTTCACTAAAAATGGCAGGCGCTGGCTTACAAATATTAGGAGGTCTTAATACATATACCGGGACTACAACGTTTACAAGTGGTGAATTAAGATTTACTATGCCTACAGGATCTGTACAAAATTTCGGTGCTGCATCACTTGGGGGAGGTACTTTTAGTACGGTAGGTAGCGGTGCGGGATCTTCGATCACTTTTTCTTCGTTTGGAATGACAGCCAGCTCTTCTATTAATTTAGAAAGTTCAACAGCTCATATCGTAACATTTACAACAGTAGGAGCAATAGCAGGCAGTACAATGCTGACAATAAACGGTTGGCAAGGTACAAATGGATCTTCAGGAACAGCCGGTAGAATTTTTATAAGTAACTCAGCAATTCTAACACCAGCGCAGCTTGCACAAATACAATTTGTTGTTGGAAGTAATACATATGCAGCCATACAATTAGCAACGGGTGAAATTGTGCCTTATTTGTTTGCTCAGGAAACTGATTTTTATCAGAACACAAATATGTTTGTACCGGTCAATTATACTTTAGATGCAATTCCAATTAGCGGGAACGATATCTTATTAACTACACCCGGGAGCACACTTAATTTATCAACGGGAAATATTACGGCGCAATCTCTTAATACAACAAATGGTAATACTTATACAATCGGCGATAGTAGTGCAATAAATAGAACACTTACGATAGGAAACCCTACTGCTTTTACAAATAGTATAAGTGGTGCTGCTAATGATCTGTTCTATCTTAAAAATAATTCTTCAGTAACTATACAGCCTGCCGTTAGCAGTGGAACAGCTGCATTAGGACTCACACTCGCAAGTAGTGGTAATTTTAACATTGCAACAGGATCAACATTGGCAGTCAGTTCTATAATTAATGGTAGTTATGGGATCACTAAAAACGGTGGTGGAAAATTAGTACTATCAGGTATAAATAGTTTTACAGGACCAACAACAATTAATGCAGGTATTGTTTCAGTTTCTAATGGTACAAGTAATTTCGGAACAGCTCCAGCTTTATTTACAGCAAATCAAATTACTCTTAATGGAGGCACTATACAAGCAAATGGAGCCGCCATTAATTTGAATGCTACCCGCGGAATTAGTTTAGGTACGGGTGGAGGAACTTTCGATAACAACGGACAAACAATTACTTTAACAAGTTTAGTTTCAGGCACAGGATCTCTAACTAAAATTGGCACAGGGATGCTAACCTTAATTTGCAGTACGGGTGGAACGGGAGCTACATATACTGGGAATACGTTTATTCAGCAGGATATACTTCAGAACGGAAATGCCGGTGGCGCGCTTCCAGCTGGAACGATTGTTTATTTAGGTCAACCCTCGGGTACAAATGTTGGAACGTTAGATCTGAACGCAAAAAGTTTAACGATAGCAGGAGTTAATTCTGTTACAGGTAGCGGAGCAGTTTCAAAAAATAAAATAACTAATAATGCAACAGGTGTTGCTCCTACATTGAAAATAGGAGGTGCTGGTAATTATAGTTATGGAGATGGAACTACAAACAATTCCGGTGTTATTACAGGAACTGTTGGTATAACAATGCAGGGGACAGGTTTGCAAATATTGGGAGATATTAATTCCTATACGGGAATTACAACCTGTTCATCCGGTGAGTTGAGATTTGTTATGCCGAGTGGGTCTGCTCAGACTTTAGGGGCCCTTAGTTTTAATGGAGGTACTTTAAGTACAGTTGGCAGTGCCGCTTCAACATCACTTATTTTTACTTCGCTAACCCTTTCTGCAAGCTCTTCAATTAACCTTGATTCCACAGTTGCGCATACATTATTCATTGATACAACATCAGGTGGATTTACAAGTGGACAGGTACTAACTATTAGTGGCTGGCAAGGTGCATACAATGGCACCGCGGGCACAAAAGGAAGAATTTTTATAGGAAATGGAACACCATTATTAGTAACTGCAAAACTTTCACAGATTCAATTCTCAAATGGAGGAGTTATATATGGTTCTTCACAATTATCAACCGGCGAGATTGTACCCAACTCTGCATTAACGATTTTAACCGGTGCCATAAGTGGTTCACCTTTTTGTGCTGGAACTTCGGGTGTTACAGTTAATTTTTCTTATACGCCAACAATTAATTTTATAGGTAACAGTTTTACGGCCCAATTGTCATCTAGTACAGGTTCATTTGCTTCGCCCGTTAATTTGCAGTCCGTTCTATCAAATGGAAGTGGCAGCCAATCAATCAGTGTAACTATTCCCGGAACATCGGGTGCAGCTTCGAAATACAGAATAAGAGTTGTGAGCAGTACAGGAGTAATTGGTGGAAATAATGGAGCCAATTTAACTATAGCGCCCGATACCTGGTTGGGCGGAAGTACGAATTGGAACACTGCTTCAAACTGGTGCAGTAATAATGTGCCAGACATAAATACAAATGTACAGATACCTGCTACGGCTAATTCTCCAAATCTAACAAGTACTGTTTATGTTAATAATATTACTATTAATAGCGGGGCTTCTGTTACAGTAGCCAGTGGAGGAACATTGAGTGTTCATGGTACTATTGCCAATAGCGGAGTATTAGATGTAACTGCCGGCACACTTCAAATGGCAGGTTCGGTAGCTCAGGTACTGGGTGGTAGTATGTTTAATACTTCAACAATAAATAACCTGGTAGATAGTAATACCAATGCTTCGGGCCTAAGCCTTACTTCAGGAGATCCACTAAGTATAACAGGGCACTTGAATTTTGGTTATGCTACAACAAAACTAACAACCAATAATGGTTTAGTATTAATTTCCAATGCATCTACCACAGCAAGTGTTGGGACAATAGCAGAAGATGGCTCCGGTAATGCACAAGCTTCTATTGTAGGTAACGTAACGGTACAACGTTATTACCAGGCACATAGAAGATGGCGCTTTATTACTGCGCCCGTACAATCTTCAGGGGCGCCAACTATTAGTGCTGCCTGGCAAGAGGGAGGCCAAAGTATTGCAGGAAGTGCTGCAAATCCTAATCCTGGTTTTGGTACTGAAATATCTGGCCCTTCAGGAGGCGCATTTGTTCAAAGTACCGGCTATGATCAAAGTGCAAATAATAATCCATCACTTGCAAAATTGACTGCAGCAAATTCCTGGTTCTCTATCCCAAGTACTTTTGTATCTGTAAAAACTTATCAGGGTTACATGTTATTTGTACGTGGCGATAGAAGCTTTCCAATTTATACAGGGACAGCATATACACCCGCAACCAGTACAACAATAAGAACTACCGGAGCGCTAAATACAGGTCGTATAACAGTACCGGTTAATAGCGGTTTTACGGTTGTGGGCAATCCATATGCGGCAACAATTAATTTTAATAACGTATATAATCATGCGGCAACAGCTAGTGCAATAACCGGTAATTCTTTTTCATTATGGGACCCCAATATTGGTTCATCAGCTAATGTTGCTTCCGGAACAGGCGGGTGGGTCACACTAAGTTGGAACGCTACCAACTCTTCCTATGATGCATCTCCCAATCCTCAGGTATTTGATGGATTTGATATAAATGGAGATATTCAATCGGGCGCTGCATTCGCAGTAAATGGTACAGGATCAGGTTCCGTTGAAATAGATGAAGCAGATAAAAATCCAGGCACAGATAATCACCTTTATTTATTCAGGCCGGCAACCAATACATCTTTACAATATTATCCTCCGATTCAGATTTTGTTACGTACAACTTTATATGCTACAGATACAGCACATGTAAAAACCTATTTAGCAGATGGTGTATTAAATCAGTTCGATAGTAGTTATAGAGATACATTGAACGCAAGTCAGGATGTATCAAAACTGTTTAATTTAAACGAGAAAGTAGCCATCTTTAATTACAACACTTATTTATCCATTGAAAGGAGCCCGCTTGCTAAGAATAACGATACTATTCATTTAAGTGTAAGTAGTTTAAAACGATCACAGCCTTATCAATTTGTGATACAAACGAAAAATTTTACGCGGCCCGATCTGAATGCTTTTTTTGTAGATTCTTTTACACATATATCTACTCCAATTCTTTTGGGAGATACTTCAGTAAATATAAATTTTACAATAACCTCAGATCCTTTAAGTTATGTATCGAACCGTTTTTGTATCGTATTTAAATCAGCACCCGGCTCAGTAAAATTTGATACTATAACAGCTGCACCACAAAATAAAAGTATAGTAGTCCAATGGGAAGTAAACAAACAGCTGAATATTAAAGAGTATGTAGTAGAAAAATCAATTGACAGTATAAGTTTCTATCCTGTAGATACAACCATTGCAGATGGCGATACTTCTTCTGTATATAATTGGATAGATGTGAATGCAGTTGTTGGCAATAATTATTACCGAATACGTAGTATAAATAATACGGCCGTATCTCAATACAGCGCAACAGTTGATGTTATTATGCAAAATCTAACTCTTTCCGTTATTCAGGTATCAGCCAAACATATCAATATCTATCCAAATCCTGTAACCAACGGAACCGTTCATTTATATATAAACGATTTGCCTGGTAAATATGATATCGAAATATTCGAAGAGGGTGGAAGTGTAGTGATTAATGAAGTAATAAATCAAACTACATCTACTGAAACGCATGTTATTAACTTAAATAGCAGTCTTGCTAAAGGTGAATATATGCTAAGGGTAGTATGTCCCGACGGCAAGGTTGAGCATATTAATTTCGAAATTTTATAAACAGATATAATTTTCAAGAAAAGGTAAGAAGTCTAAACAACTTGCCTTTTCTTATACATAACCTGTACCGTTTTTAGTGCCATTTATCGAATGTACACCTGATAAAAATCGCATGAAAGAAAAAAAGACAAAAATAATGATCGTTGTATTGTCACTATTGGTAGTATTGGATCCTAGTGTAGATAAATTAAGCAACGGTAAAAAATATATGTATAGCCTCTTTTATGAATCATTCAAAGAAGATGAAGTGTCAATTAATCATCAGAAATACGATCAATTTTCAAAAGAGGCCCGATCAATAGATTCATCGCAAAATGCCTTGAGGTAAATTCGATAATAAATATTTTCTTATCATATCCCGGTTTTGAAACTAACCACGCGAAGATTGTTTTTTACAAATCTAATGATCTTAATCATGTATATGATTGATATCAATCATATATGCTGTTTTAACATCTCATTAATTTGCATATCGTAATTTATTTAGTCCTTTATAAATCAGGTGTAAATGATAATTAGTATCAAGAAAGAGAGTTTAATTAGGGATATACAGCATCAATTTTCTGTTTACTTTCCTTTTCTTAAGATAGAGTTTTTAAAAAGATCTTTTGAAGGGGGAACTATTTTAAAAAAAGAATACGCAGCTCCAGGTGATTTTTTTAAAAGGATACCTAGTCTAAAAAGTGAAGGAGAAATTAATCTTGATCTTAAACAGACCGTTAGCGAACTCGAAGAGCATTTTAAAGAGCATTACGGTGTTTCTATTCACATATTTCGCAAGGCAGGAAACGTTTGGATAGAAACTACCTTAACGAATGACTGGACATTAGAACGACAAAATAAAGAGGCGGAACAGATGCGTCGGCATTTTCCCAGATGATCATAATATATTGGGCAAAATTGTAATTAATAGGGAAGATTTCTTAATTTTTCTTCATTAAGAATAATAATCTTGTTTGCCTGGATAGCGATAAGGTTTTCTGATTTAAAATCTGCAAAAGTCCTTATTAATGATTCGGTGGCTACTCCTGTAATTTGTGCAAGTGTTTCTCTCGATAGCTCTGAAATTTCATTGTTATTATTCTCATTCCGGTATTTTTCCAACACCTGGATTAAAGCGTATGCTACTTTTTTTCTTAGTGAATTGTAGGCAATGTTTACCAGCCTGTCTTCTTTTTCACTAATATTTTTTGAGATCATATGAATAAACTGTTTAGCTACCTGCGCATCAGATGTTAATAGTGACATGAAGTTTTCTGCAGGTATCATCATTACCGTAGCGTCTTCAAGAATTTCGGCAAATTCTGTCTGGTTACTATTTTCCAATATCGCGTTGTACCCCAAAAAATCGCCTATAGTATATATATTGGTTATAAATTCTTTGCCATCATCACTGTTTTTATAAGTTTTTATTTTCCCTTTCAGTATATAATAAACCGAGCGTGTTTTTTGGCCCTCAGTATATAAAATATATTTTTTATTAAAATCAGCAATTTCTCTCTCATCACATATTAGTTTGATATCAGTTATTTTTTTAACGTTAGCAATAAAATCATTTACTTCATTTTTTGATTGTTCTATATGCATCCTTAATGACCTGCTTTTTTTTAACCTTATTTCAATCGCATTTAATAACTCAATTCCGTCGAAAGGTTTGGTGATGTAATCATCGGCTCCCATTTCCATTCCTTTTCTAAAATCAGATTTTTCCGATTTTGCCGTTAAAAAAATAAATGGTATACCATATGTTTCTTTATGTTTATTTAATAAATGCAATACGCCATAACCATCTAATATTGGCATCATGATATCGCAAATGATCAAGTTGGGTTTTTCTTTTATTGCAATTTCAACACCTGTTTTACCTTCGCTTGCCGTGAATACTTTGTAATTTGATAATTCAAGTATCTCCGCAATATTTTCGCGTACTTGCAAATTATCTTCTATCACTAAAATTGTTTCCATAGGTTATTATTTTTTAAAAGGGATATAAAAATTAATTGTTGTGCCATTATTTAACTGGCTTTTTATTTCAATGTTTCCATTCATTAGTTCCAGGTATTTACTAACAATATGAAGCCCGAGGCCGGTGCCCTGAATATTTGCAGCATTCTTTGCTCTATAAAAACGTTCAAATAAATGTTCCAGGTCTTCTACTGAAATTCCTATTCCGTTATCTTTTACTGAAACAGTCAATTTATCTTCATTTGCTGCACAATTTATTGTTATGGCGGTGCCTTCTCTGGAGAATTTAATAGCGTTGGAAAATAAATTCAATAAAATATTTCTAAATAAATGCTTATCGATATACACTCCTGAATTTCCTGTATGCTGAAAAATTATCTTTTGCGACATTTTGCAATGATGTTCCATTTCATCTACTATTGTTTGCACCTCTTTAAAAAACTCTGCTGCGGGTAATATTGCCTGTTTAGTTTGTATAAGGCCTTCTTCTAGCTTGCCAAGTGACAAGAAATCTTCCAAAATATTTTTCATATCGGCAACCGCAGTTTTTATATATAAAATGTGCTTTTCCCGTTTATCAATTTCAGTTGCGGCGTTATATTTTTCTAATAAAAATGTTGAAGACAAGATTGTACTTAATGGTGTTCTAAATTCATGGGAAGCTGTAGTTACAAACCTTGATTTTAATTCATTTAATCCTTTTTCATTTTTTAGCGTTTCACTTAATTCGTCTTTGGATTTTTCCAACTCTGTCAGTGTTTCCTGTAACATCTTCGTTCGTGAGTCAACCTTATGTTCCAATTCTGAATTTAATTTTCTTAGTTCCTGCTCCATTAATTTTCTTACCGTAATATCCCGGACTATCTTAGATGCGCCAACTATATTTCCCATTGTATCTTTGATCGGAGAAATAGTGAGAGAAACGTAAACCTGTTGCTTATTTTTTCGCAACCTTACTGTTTCATAATGTTCAACATATTCACCATTTTTAATTTTGTGAATGATCATCCGTTCATCTTCCATATATTCTAAAGGGATAATAACTGATATGTTCTGGCCTATTATCTCCTTAGCAGTATAGCCAAAAATATTTTCCGCACCCTTATTCCAACTCATAATGACACCGTCAAGCGTTTTACTTAGGATACCATCATCGGAAGAATTTATGATCAGTTTATATAATAGCTGTTGTTCCTCAACCTTTTTACGTTCCGTAATATCTGTTCGTATTGCCAGGTATTGGTATGGTTTGCCATCTTCATTAAGGAAAGGGACAATGGTTGTATCAACCCAATAATAAGAATTGTCTTTGGCTTTATTTTTTATTTCTCCTTTCCATATTTTACCATTAGCAATGGTTGTCCATATGTCACGAATAAATTCTTTATGATGATATCCGGAATTAATAATGCGATGATCCTGGCCGATCAATTGCTCATTATCGTATTTGGATATTTTGCAAAAATTGGCATTTACATATTTTATGATGCCTTTTTGATCAGTAATGGCTACAATAGAAGATTCGTCTAAAGCATATTTGTAGTCAGCGATCTCTTTTAATATTTTGGCTTTAAACAGATCCTTTTCGACTGTTTTGCTTTTTTCATCCTGAATAGTAGCAAATATATTTTTTGATCCTGTATCTTCTTGCTGATATAAAATGGCGTTGAATAGAACATCATAGGGTTTACCGGCCTGAAGAAATGATAAAGAGAAATTAGCAACAGAGCCATTTCTCCATATTTCTTCTAACATTTGCTGAGCCATAGGCGGTTCAGTAAATAAATCAACGAAATTAGAGCCGATTAATTTGTCAGATCTGTACATTGCAAATTTCCCTTCTGCATTAGTGATATCTTTAATATGACCATTGGAGTCGATATTGAATAGGGGATACATATGCTTAATAAGGTTTGGTAAAAACTGGGATACGGTTTACTGATTAAGTTTTGATTAAAAGATATTTGTGAATATAGACTATTTCTATGGTTTCATGATCTATATCATCTCTGATAGTCATGTTAATCATTAGTTATCCTGCAATCAAAACCCATCTTTGTTCGAGTTAGAGATATTAAATATTAGACTATTATCAAGGGACTGTTTTTACAGTTCCTTCTTTTTTACTAATAATTATTAAATAATATTGAAATTACATGTTGGTCGCTATAAAATTTATAAGAAAGTTCATACCGGGCGGTATCACAAATTTGTTTTACTATTGATAAGCCCAAACCGTTTCCGTCTTGCTTTGTACTTGTATGGCGGTAAAATCTTTTAAATACCATATCCTTATCTAAAGGAGGAAGTGGCGAAGTGTTAGAAATAGTAAATTCATGTTTGGTAAGGGTAATTGATATTCTACCCAAATCATAATTATATCGAATAGCATTATTCAATAAGTTACCTACTAATATATCTGCTAATTGTTGATGGAAGACAATGCTTGTTGGTGTTATTTTTTTAGTTAGAATAATTCCTTTTGAATCGATTAAATGCTTAGACTCTATTAATTTGGTTTCAATAATTTCATCAAGTTGTATTTTCTCCTTCAATTCAAACTGCCTGTTTTCTATTTTAGTTAATAATAGCAAAGAATTAAATAATCGCGATAATTTATTAACCGCAATTTCAATTTCCGTAACCGGATTCGCATTATTTGAGAGTTGGCTTTCATCTTGAATTAACATATCAAGTTTAGCCCTTATAATGGCTAAGGGTGTTTGCATTTCGTGTGCAGCATTGCCGGTAAATTCTTTAAGGTTCCTGTATTCATAATGCACTCTTTCAACCATATCTGTAATATTTTTATTTAAAATATTAAACTCGTCAATGGGTGTTTGTCCCAGCAGTAGCGCTTGGTGAGATGTTAGCTGGTAGGTGTTGATTTTATCAATCGTGTGATAGAATGGTTTCCATAACCTGTTTAGTATTATTCTGTTAATAAAGAAGCCTACTATTAATATCAATGCAATCATAGCAATAGTGATAGCAATAATTAATTTTAATAGATCATAAGTTTCTTCTTCGGAGTCACTTACGGTTACTTCATAATTTATATTTTTTAATGTAGTTATAAAGCTTATCTCACGAAACCATTCATCTTCATTTTTTAGGGGGTTCCATTTTTCTAAAGAATAGAATTTGTCTTTGTGAACTACAACATCTGTGGAATTAATATTGGTTAACTGGTCTTTAGTAGGAATTATCGGAGCAAAATGATTAAACTTTTTTGTATACTGTATGATTTCCTGCTGCTCGGATTGCAGATCTTCATCCAGTTGTTCTATCAAAACATATCGTAGTACAAAAAAGAAAGCAATACTGCCTATAATGAATATTGCAATCGTAGTAATAATATTTGTTCTGTTGTATTTTGTGAAGAGCTTCATTTACTTACTAAATTTATATCCCATTGCATAAACACTGTGAATGTAATCACCTGAGCCTGCTTGAATTAATT
>Ga0206961_1164_pt1 | contig 11722 bp, 4 predicted proteins | sample Alteio_BWOrgHeat_30_FD_153238 | JGI IMG/M metagenome (GOLD analysis project Ga0206961, IMG submission 153238) | Enriched cells from forest soil in Barre Woods Harvard Forest LTER site, Petersham, Massachusetts, United States -... | ecosystem: Environmental > Terrestrial > Soil > Temperate forest > O...
GCAGGAGATTCCGGAAACGGGCGACCATCAGCAGCACAGTGCGGAAATAAAAATAGACGCATTGCCCGCCGGGCAATATATTTTACTCGCCAGCTCAGATTCTGCGTTCAATGATCAATCGTTGCTATGCATGACAAGGTTTTTCTCTTCCTCCATTGCTTTTGTCAAAAACGGCGTTGACTATTTTGTTCTCGACCGGGATTCTGGCCACCCTATAAAAGGAGTGAAAATTAAATCTTTAATAAAGAAAAATGTCCGGGGCGAATACCAATATACCAGCGCGGGCTCTTATTTCTCTGATATCAACGGACACTTCAAGTTATTAATAAAGAATGAGCAGTATGGTTCTTTGAAACTGGAATTTTCATCGGGAAAAGACTATTTCAATTCGGAAGATTATATGAATTATGCGCGTTCGTATAATAATAATGACGATGAGGAAGACGAAGACAAGGATAAAAAAGGATACGAAGAATCTCACCTGAAAGATAATTTGTTTACGGATCGGTCCATCTACAGGCCAGGCCAGATGGTTTTTTTCAAAGGACTCCTGATTACAAAAGACTTTAAGACAAGAAAATTTAAACCAGCAGAAGGCAAAACAACGACCATTTTCTTAAAAGATGCCAATGATCAGAAGATAGATTCTTTGATATTAAAATCCAATGAGTTTGGTTCCATACACGGAAGTTTTCGTTTGCCTCAGGGTCTGTTAAATGGAGAATTCAGTTTGGATGATGGTGAAAATGACGGAAGCATGAGTTTTTCCGTAGAGGAATATAAGCGCCCTTCATTCTTTGTGGAACTGGATTCCGTAAAAGGAACTTATTCCATCGGGGATACCATCGCAGTTAAAGGTTCTGCTACAGCATATGCCGGAAATTCAATAAATGCGGCAACCATCAGCTGGCACGTAACACGCGCATCACGCTTTCCCTATCCATGGATGTTCAGGATTTATCCATCTAAATCTTCCACTGAAATTGCCAGCGGTATAACACAGACCGATGCAAACGGTCAATTCACTATTCGATTTCCCGCGATCGCAGATCCATCAGTCAGCAAAACATCGGGCCCGATTTATAATTATCAGATTGAAACAACGGTTACCGATATCAGTGGAGAAACCCGCACTGCCACCTCGACCATTTCAGTCAGCTACCATTCATTTGAAATCATTTCATCGCTGCCACCGCAAAGCAGAATTCAGGCAGACAGCCTGCGTCATATTCCTGTTATTACCAGAAATATGGCGGGGTCGTTTATCCCGGAGAATCTGACGGTTTCTGTAAGCGCGTTACAGGGACCATCCCGGTTAATCAGAAAAAGATATTGGCAACAACCTGACCAATTTGTGATGTCGGAAACAGACTATATTCATTTTTTTCCACACGACGAATATCAGAATGAATCTGATATCAAATCCTGGAAACCTGGCCCCGTGATATGGGAGAAAACAGACAGCACAAATTCCAGAGGTCTGTTTAATATAGATCGAAAACAACTTGAATCTCTAAAACCCGGCTGGTATGTGTTGGAATTCAAAGTGTATGATAAAGGTGACCTGGTTTCCGATAAGCGATTTATTGAAATCACCAATAGTACTTCGGCTTCCCCTGGCTTTGCCTATAATATAATTCCTGATGAAGAAGTAACATCCCAACCAGGCGAAATTGTTTCTGTTCATACAGGCTCTGATGCGCAAAATGTTTTTGTCATCTGCGCGAAACAGACTTTGGTGGACAGTCTGACGACTTTTTCATTTTATGAATTGAGTCAGGAGATCAAGAAATCAACCGCTGAGATAAGGGAATCTGACCGCGGAGGTTTTGCATTGAATGATGTGTTTGTAAAAAACAACCGTTGGTATACGAGCCAGCACAATATCAGCATTCCATGGACAAACAAAGAATTGAAGATTTCCTATCTCACGTGGAAAGACAAAACACTTCCTGGTTCTAAAGAAGGATGGAAAATAAAAATTACCGGCAATAAAAAAGACCAGGTGGCTGCGGAAATATTGACTGCGGCGTATGATGCGTCGCTGGACCAATTCAAACCGCAATCATGGAATATTCCGGATCTGTATCCGGTTTACAATGGATACAACGAATGGAACAACGGTGTGGATGAAATGGTTTTCAACGTGGCTTCTTCCAACCTTCGGGAAAGCAGTGAAGTAAACCCAGCTATATCCTACGAACAGGTATATGATCGTCTGTTCAATTTTCCATCTGCGAATTACCGGATGTTACAGGGCAGAGTGAGTGGAATACAAGTAGCGCAATTTTCCAGTCCTGGGGTGGTAGCTGGATATACCGCTGAGACATCAAAGAAAACACTGAGTGACAAAGATGTTTTTCTGGAAGAGGAGGAAACACCGAAGAATAAAGAACAGGCAAACAATATTCAGATTCGCAAAAACTTCAGCGAGACAGCTTTTTTTCAGCCCGACCTAAAAACAGACGCACAGGGAAATGTAGAAATCAATTTCGCCATGCCGGATGCACTGACGAAATGGAAGTGGATGATTCTCGCTAATACAAAAGATCTTTCCTTTGGATATGCAGAAAAGACTTTTGTCACGCAAAAGGAATTGATGGTGCAAACCAATATGCCCAGATTTTTCCGCGCGGGTGATACCATGCTGTTACCGGTAAAAATCTCCAACCTGTCTCCCAAAGATCTGAGAGGCACCGTACATTTAGAATGGTTGAACACTGACAACAATCTGAATATGGATACCGTTCTGGGAAATCTGAAAACCGGTCAGTCTTTCACTGTAAACGCTTCTCAGACAGGTACAGTTTTTTTTCAGACGATCATTCCCGCACATTTCAGCCAGCCACTATTGTATAGGGTCGTTGCAAACGCAGACATACAGGGCACAAATTACAGCGATGGCGAAGAAAATATCATTCCCGTTTTAAGCAAACAGATTTTGATGACAGAATCCCTTCCCCTAAACATCAATGGACGAAGTGAACAACATTTCACCTTTGATAAATTATTGAAATCAGGAACAAGCAGCAGCCTGCAAAATCAGTCACTGACTGTAGAGTTTACGACAAACCCTGCCTGGTATGCGGTACAGTCGCTGCCCTACCTGATGGAATTTCCATACGAATGTGCGGAACAGACGTTCAATCGTTTCTATGCAAACGCGCTGGCCAGTCACATCGTGCAGGTGTCTCCCGCTATGCAGGCGGTTTTTGAGAAATGGAAGAATACAGATTCGGCCGCGTTATTAAGCAATTTGCAAAAGAACGAAGAACTGAAGTCTGTCATTCTTCAGGAGACACCCTGGGTCCTGCAGGCACAATCCGAAACGCAGCAAAAGAAAAATCTGGCACTGCTGTTCGACATGATCCGTATGCGGAGTGCGCTGAAATCAGCGCTGGACAAATTGGAACAGATGCAGTCTGAGAGCGGTGGTTTTGCCTGGTTCAAAGGGGGCCGCGACGACCGCTATATCACACAATATATTATCACGGGCATTGGCAAACTCAGAAAGTTAAATGCGATCACACCAGAACTAAAAGAACGCATAAATAAAATTACAGGATCAGCCGTCGCTTATCTGGATCAGCAGATAGTGTCAGATTTTGAAACGCGTAATAAAATCCTGTCGGATCAGTCGCCGGGTCCCATCCAGATTCAGTATTTGTATATGCGCAGTTTTTTTCCGGAATTAAAAATTCCGGCTGCAACCACGGGTGCCTACGACTATTATAAAAATCAGGTGACAGAAAAATGGATGAAGCAACAGGTTTATATGCAGGCCATGATATCCCTGTTTTTAAATCGCACGGGTAATACAAAAACAGCCAGCGATATACTCACCTCTCTTCAGGAAAACGCCACGCAGACGGAAGCACAGGGTATGTATTGGAAATCGGTCAATAACGGATTTTATTGGCAGGATGCGCCGGTCGAAACCCAGGCCATGCTGATCGAAACATTCAGCGAAATGCATGCAGACAATAAAATCGTCGACCAGATGAAACACTGGTTGCTGGAGCAAAAGCATACCAGTCACTGGCCCACGACAAAAGCAACTGCGGATGCCTGTTATGCCCTGCTGATGAACGGCAGCGACTGGCTTGCCAATAACCAATCCGTTTCGATTCAATTGGGAACAATTAAAGTGAGCAGTTCAGTAGAAAAAGCAGAAGCCGGCACGGGATATTTTAAAACACAAATCCCCGGCGATCAGGTAAAGCCAGAGATGGGGAATATTGATGTTACCCTCAAGGACTTACAACCTCTTTCGCCCAACGCCCAACCCCCAACGCCCAACGAAAATCAGCCAACCGCCAACCTTACCTACGGCGCCGTCTACTGGCAATATTTCGAAGACCTCGACAAAATAACCACGGCACAAACACCACTCTCGATTTCGAAGAATTTGTTTATCGAGAAAAACTCAGAGAAGGGGCCGGTATTGGAGCCTGTTTCGGAAAAAAATATATTAAAACCGGGCGATAAGCTCAAAATGCGCATCATCATCAGATCTGATCGTGACCTGGAATACGTTCATCTGAAAGATATGCGTGCAGCCTGCCTGGAGCCGGTGAATGTTTTGAGTGGCTACAAATGGCAGGACGGACTCGGATATTATGAAACCACCAAGGACGCCAGTACCAGTTTCTTTTTTGACAAGTTACCAAAGGGCACTCATGTTTTTGAATATCCGGTTTTCGTAACCACGGCAGGAAATTACAGCAATGGCATCAGCGAACTGGAATGTATGTATGCCCCTGAATTCGCGGCACACAGCGAAGGCATTCGCATTCAGGTAGCATCAAAATAATTCAATGGAAGAAGTTTTAATTGTTGGACAAGGATTGGCGGGTACCTGGCTGAGCTGGTATCTGCACAAAGCCGGCGTATCATTTAAAATAATTGATCAGCGGAACCCGGCAGGCGCATCCATGCGGGCCGCGGGGTTGATCAATCCGGTGACCGGCAGAAGGTTGGTCACCACCTGGATGATCGAAGAACTGATGCCTTTTGCATCTGGTGCGTACGAAGAAATCGGAGATTTTCTTGGAGATTCTATTATCAGTGAAACTTCTGTAATCGATTTTTTCCCCACCGTCCAAATGTTGCAGGCATTTCAAAAAAGATTCGAAGAAGATCCCGCTTATCTGCTGTTGGGTGATGACCCTGAAAAATATTCGGAATGGTTTAAGTATGATTTCGGCTGGGGCGCTATTCAACCCTGCCTGCTCGTGAATGTGGAAAAATTATTGACCGCCTGGAGAACCTGGCTAAAAAAAAATAATCATCTGGCCGAAGAAGTTTTCACTATTTCAGAATTAAAAGTAACCGGTGAAGGAGTCCATTATTCGGGTGACCATTACCGTTATATCATTTTTTGCGACGGCAAGTCATCCGAGCAAAATTCATACTTTGATAAAATGCCTTTTGCATTAAATAAAGGAGAAGGAATGCTGGTCGAAATAAATGGTCTGCCCCCTGCACAAGTCTTTAAAAAAGGCATGAATCTTGTGCCATATTCAGCGAATGTTTTCTGGCTGGGTTCTTCTTATGAATGGACATTCGACGATGATCAGCCTTCGGAAACGTTCAGGAAAAATGCGGAGAACTGGTTGAATTACAACCTGAAACTGCCGTTTAAAATACTGGAACATTTTGCCGCCATCCGCCCGGCTACACTGGAAAGAAGGCCATTTGTCGGACTTCATCCCGTGCATACGCAGGTTGGGATGTTGAACGGATTGGGAACGAAAGGCTGCTCACTGGCGCCTTTTTTCGCCAGACAACTGGTCGACAAATTGACAGGTCACGGAGAAATTAGTCCGCTGGCAGATCTCAGCCGTTTTGCAAAAGTTCTCTCGCGCTGAGACCAGACATCAGACCATAGTAAAACGGTATCGGGTAAGGTTTCAGTATGGTTGCGTTCGTATATCGTTCGTTATTTGTTCGCTATGCGTTGGGATAGCTTAGCGAAGAACAAACGGAGAATATACCAATGAAATACTGTAAAATATTTCCCGGAACATGAATAAAACAGTCTGGAAATCTTATTCGGACCGCAGGCTGGAAACTGGATTTGCTACCGCCGATTTGACAGATTCATAGCTCACCGTGCACCAGGCTATGAAGAGCGCTGCAAAAGCCCCGATCGCAAAAATACCCCAGCCGATTGCGACATGATAAGCAAAACCCTGTAGCCAGAGATGAACAGCATACCAGGAAATGGGAATGGCAATGAGAATGGCGATCAATATAACCCGGGTGAAGGTTGAAGAAAGCAGATAAACAATATTGAAAACAGACGCACCCAGTACTTTCCGCACGCCAATTTCTTTGGTTCGCTGTTCAGCTATGAATGCAGATAATCCATATAAACCCAGGCAGGAAATGAAAATGGCAAGGATGGCAAAAATATTAAAGAGACTTCCAATTCTTTGTTCACTTTTATACAGATTGGCTAAATCCTGATCCAGGAAGCTGAATTCGAAAGGATAGGCGGGATTCAATTTGGAATTTATTTTCTCCAGCGCTTTGATGGTTGCTTCCGTATTGCCCGTATTTGTTCTTACAAAAACATAACCACCCCATCGGTTGCTTCGCAATATCAATGGATCTATGGGTTGCTGCACAGGTTTAAAATTAAAATCTTTTACCACCCCGATAATCATTCCCTGTGTGCCCTGAAAGTAAAGAGGCTTTCCAACGGCATTGGAAACCGTCATACCCATTGCCTTTACTGCTTTCTCATTTACAATAAAGCGGGCAGAATCTGATTGAAAGGAATTCGAAAATCCTCGGCCATTTAAAAGCTTCATCTGAAAGACGTGCATGAAATTCTGATCGACATCTATATTCGGAAAAACAACTTGCGACTTCGGATCTTTCCCTTCCCAGTTAATATCAACAGTACCCGTTACCAGTTCGGTCGGCAGATCGGAGATTATCGAGTAATCACTGGTCAGTGGATTTTGTTTTAATTCGCTTTTCAGCGCATCCAGTTTATTCCACAGATCTCCGGTCATGCGGGTATAAACCAGATTCCTTTTTTCAAAGCCCAGATTCATGTCTTTGATAAAATGGAGCTGTCTGTAAATAACAACCGTTCCCACCAGCAAAACGATGGACACAATAAATTGCGTAACAACCAGTGTATTTCGGAATACGAGGTTGCCACCCATTGATTTTAATTTCCCCTTTAACACTTTTACCGGTTTAAAGCCGGACAAATAAATAGCCGGATAGATTCCAGAAATCAATCCGATCACCAGGGCAAGCGCAAAAAGACTGAGAAATAATTTTGCATCGAGCATGTGGATGCTTACTTTTTTATCGGCGACTTCATTGAATAATGGAAGCAGCAGCCAAACCAGCATCGTCGCGATGATGAAGCCGATCAGGGATATAAAAACAGATTCCCCCAGGAACTGACCGATGATCTGAAAACGTCCAGCACCGACCACTTTTCTTAGTCCGACTTCTTTGGCCCGTCGGGCTGAACGGGCTGTTGCGAGATTCATAAAATTGATGCAGGCAACGGCTAGAATGAAAAGTGCCACGATGAAAAATATATTTACATACTGCGAGTTTCCATGACCCGGCTGATCAATTTGTAAGCCCGGATTCAGATGAATGGCCGTTAAGGGCTGAAGGTGGAAATTAATTTTAAATTCGGGCGAATGCTTTTTGTATATTTTCTCTATCTCAGTATTCAGCTTTTGAATTCCGGGTGGAGTTAAATCTGTGTTTTTATCTAGCTGTAAATAGGTGTAATAATTAAAATTTCCCCAGCTATGCTGGATGAGGTCCCCTTCTTTGTTTTCAATCGCCGACATCGGAATAATAAAATCAAACTGCAGATGGGAGTTGGCGGGAATATTTTCAAGCACACCGGCTACTTTAAAATTTTCTTTGTTGTCGATGCGAATCAATTTTCCCAGGGGATTGTCCGACCCGAAATACTTGCGGGCCATGTCCTGAGTAATTAAAATATTGGTTGAACTTAGAAGGGCGGTTTGGAGATTTCCCTGCATGAGACGAAAGGAAAACATCTGCAGGAAATTGGAATCGGTATACATCAACCGCTTCTCCTGAAATTTTTGTGTGCCGACTTCAAAAAGGGCATGTTGGTTTTTGCTGATCCTCGTAATATTTTTTATTACGGGCATCTTGACGATCAATTCTTCGGCCATCCCGGCGGGTGTTACCGCCGCTTTAAAATCTCCGACGTTGTCGGTGAGCCGGTAAATCAAATGGGCATTTTCGTGAAACTGGTCATAGCTGAGCTCATCCCGGACCCAGAGAAGGATAAATATGCTGCAGGCCATTCCGATGGCAAGTCCCGCAATATTAATGAATGAAAAAGCTTTATGTCTTACAAGGTTTCTGAAAGCGATTTTGATATAACTGATCAGCATACACTTTAGCAGCCAATAAAATGCCGGAGTGGCAAATATTTGTAAATCAATCGCATAAAATAATCAGAAGAGGCAGAATATGTGCGATACTGATACAGGCACCTGTCCGGTCTGAATCTTTGATCGGCTCTTATCCTCGTGGCGGCCAGGCAATGTCTTTTCTCCCGGATCTTTTAAATATCCGAAGTAAGTGCTTCTTCTTTTTTCTCTCCTTTGAGTATAAAAGTTGCCTTGCCGGTATTGTTGATCTTCATCTGAAGGGGATCCTGGCGCAGTAAACTGACCATAGCATCATATAATTGGGGAAGATCCTGTTTTAAACACACCGGGTTCTCGAAGAAAGTTTCTACCGAAACTGCCCAGAATTCATGGTAATTCACGGCGGCATACTCTCCCAGCAGGTTTCGGTTACCTGCCTGCATTTCACCAAAAATCGGACGGGCCACCTTAGAGAAGTTTTTAAATTCTTTTTTGAAATGTTTGTCTTCTTCCGTTTCTGTAATAAAAGTAACATAAGCCAGCGCGTGCCCCATTTCGTGAAGCCCTACACTGCAATAAGGGGTTTGCCCGCTGATGCCTTTGATGAAATTATCCCAGGAAAGATAGATTCCACTCTGGTCCACATGACCCATAAAAGGCCTGGAATAAAAGCCATAATGATAGTCATCTTTCAAAACATAGATGTCGTTAAAGTAGTTCAGCATATATTTATCCAGTCCGAATGTTAACTGGATGGCCACCGCGCTGATCAGGATGGGCATCTCGGCGCTTTCTTTCACTTCGATATAGTGAAAACGACGGGCCTTGCGGAACAGGAAAGTACGGAACAAAAACTTGCGCTGGTCTTCCAGACCGAGGCGGTTATAGTAGCGGATGTATTTGCTGACCACGCTGTGGTAGAAGGTCTCGCATTCAATGAATTTATGCTGCTGACGGCTGATATATAGCCGGTTAAACAATGCCGAAAGGGGTTTGTGCAGGATCAGGACGGCCGTAACCAGCACTACGATAATGATAAATTCCATAAGGTCCGTTTTTCGTTTTGATTGCGTCAGGTTGGTCCGATCAAAAAACAGATGGCCTTACAAGGGTATGGATAGAAGCGTTAAGGGTAAGTATAGAATAACCAGGATAGGTTTTGTCAGAGGAGGTGAATAGTACGGATGATTACAAGATAAAAACTATTTTTTACAAATGAAAGCCCCCGGAAACGGTTTTTTATATATTTAATCGTTTTTGATCTACCCCGCCAGCCCTACCTTTGCCGGCTAATCCTGAAATACATGTTTAGAACACATACCTGTGGCGAGCTGGGGATCGCCCATGTGAACAAAGAAGTAACGCTGGCCGGATGGGTACAAACCATGAGAAAGTTTGGTAGTATTACCTTTATTGACCTCCGTGACCGTTACGGGGTGACCCAGCTTTTGCTGGATGAAGCCCAGAACGCCGCCCTGGCAGAAACACCCCTGGGCAGGGAGTTTGTAATCCAGGCCACCGGCCTTGTATCGGAAAGATCAAACAAGAACCTGCAAATCCCAACGGGGGAAATAGAAATAAAAATCAGTAAGATCAACATTCTGAACAAGTCGGTTACACCTCCTTTTACCATTCAGGATGAAACCGACGGCGGTGATGACATCAGAATGAAGTTTCGCTACCTGGATCTGCGCAGAAATGCCGTTAAAAAGAATATTGAACTGCGCTATGCTGTGAACCGGGCAGCCCGCAACTATCTGCATGAGAATCAGTTTATGGACATTGAAACACCTTTCCTGATCAAGTCCACCCCCGAAGGCGCACGTGATTTTGTGGTGCCTTCCCGGATGAATCCCGGCCAGTTTTACGCACTTCCCCAGAGTCCGCAGACATTTAAACAGCTGTTGATGGTCAGTGGGTACGACCGCTATTACCAGGTGGTGAAATGTTTTCGGGACGAGGATCTCCGCGCAGACCGTCAGCCGGAGTTCACCCAAATCGATTGTGAGATGAGCTTTATCGAGCAGGACGATATCCTCCTCATGTTTGAAGGCCTGATCCGGTATATTTTTAAAGAAGTCAAGGGCATCGATAACAAAGATGAGATTGAGAGAATGACCTGGGAGGATGCGATGTGGATCTATGGGAACGACAAACCTGATATCCGATTTGGGATGAAGATTGCCAACATCAAATCGCCTCTCAAGAGAAAAGGTTCCGTGGAAGCAGATGGATTCCTGATTGCCAATGCAGGCTTTCCTGTATTTGACAATGCGGAAACGGTGCTGGCGATTGCTGTGCCGGGTGGAGCTGCCTGGACGCGCAAGCAATTTGACGAACTAACGGACTGGGTTAAACGCCCGCAGATCGGCATGCAGGGTCTGGTATATGCGCGATACAATGAAGATGGCAGCATCAAGAGCAGCGTGGACAAATTCTATTCAGAGGAGAAATTGAGAAACATCGCTCTTTTTACGAAAACAGAAAAAGGCGATGCCATTTTGATTTTATGTGGCCGGGAAGAAAAAACACGCAAAGCCATCAGCGATCTCCGTCTCGAATTGGGAGAACGGCTGGGCATGCGGAAGAAAGATGAATTCAAATTGCTCTGGGTACTCGATTTTCCGTTATTTGAATACAGTGAAGAAGACAATCGCTGGGTTGCCCGTCATCATCCGTTCACGGCACCCAAACCCGATCAGATCGCCACGATGATCAATAACGATCCGGCCATTGCAGATCCCGCGAAGTATCTCGAGCACCCCTACGCGAACATCAAAGCGAATGCCTATGATATGGTGTTGAACGGGAATGAAATTGGTGGCGGATCCATCCGGATTTATCAGCGTGAGCTGCAGGAGAAAATGTTTGATGCCCTGGGTATGACACGCGAAGAAGCCAATCATAAATTCGGATTTCTATTGGGCGCTTTTGAATATGGCGCACCACCGCATGGTGGAATTGCCTTCGGATTTGACAGACTTTGTGCGATTCTCGGTGGCAGTGAAAGCATACGGGATTTCATAGCCTTTCCAAAAAATAACAGTGGCCGCGATGTCATGCTCGACGCACCTTCTTCTATCGACGAAAAACAATTGAAAGAATTATACCTGGACCTCGTTCAGCCGGAAACGGATTAATGATAATTTCTTATTACTCAGTTCAAAAAAGCGCCCTGATACAAATTATCAGGGCGCTTTTCTTTTTCATCAATAACCAAAAAGATGCCTTAAGGCTTTTCTGATAATCTGAAAATTCGATCTTATTCCAGCACTTTAATCATTCCGCCTCCATTATAAGAATGATACTCTCCATTATACATTGCA
>Ga0206961_1165_pt1 | contig 11717 bp, 10 predicted proteins | sample Alteio_BWOrgHeat_30_FD_153238 | JGI IMG/M metagenome (GOLD analysis project Ga0206961, IMG submission 153238) | Enriched cells from forest soil in Barre Woods Harvard Forest LTER site, Petersham, Massachusetts, United States -... | ecosystem: Environmental > Terrestrial > Soil > Temperate forest >...
AAAGGGTTATACCCCGGGTTCTGTGTGTAGATGTTCCACCAGATTTCGATTGTTTCACGTAAATCCGGTGTCCTCATCACGGTCTGATCAAACCGACACAAAGAAATGCCATTTAAATGAGTACCCGCTTGCGTTTGCTTGTTTTCCACAATTTGTTCATAACCATTTTTCATCTATTTTTGCCATCCTTTCAAAAAAACCGACTATATATATATGTCTATCATTCAGAAAATAAGAGATAAAGCAGCCTGGCTCGTGTTTGGATTGATCGCAGTAAGTCTGATTGGATTTTTACTCATGGATGCCCGTTCCATTGGAGGGCGTGCAGCAGCGTCCACTTCCGGGACCATTGGTCAGGTAAACGGAGAAAAACTGGAATATGCCGATTTTCAAAAGCAGGTATCTGAACGCGAAGATCAATATAAAAGCCAGGGCTACCCGGTGAATGATATGCTCTCTCAGAATATCCGGGAGGAAGTATGGAAGCAATTTGAAGAAAATGCCGTACTGACCACCGAATATCAGAAACTGGGAATAGATGTAAGTGACAAGGAACTGAACGATATGCTGGTCGGTCCCAATGCGGTTCCCGAAATAAAAAGAGCGTTTACAGATCCAAATACCGGTCTGTTCGATCCACAGCAGGCAGCAAGCCGCATCAATCAGCTCAGGACCATTTATAAAAGCAATCGCAAATCTGATCAGAATTATGCGATGGCACAGAATTTTTTTGAACAGGCCCTTCCACAATTTGTAAAAATGAGAGAAAGAGAGAAATATATTTCGCTGCTTTCCCAAAGTACTTATGTTCCGAAATGGATGATCGAGAAAACAAACGCAGACAATAGTCAGATCGCTTCTGTCAATTATGTAAAGATTCCTTATCAAACCATTCCGGACAGTACCATAAAAATTTCAGATGCTGATATCCAGGCTTACCTGGATGATCATAAAGATCAATTCTCGCAGGAAGAATCCCGCACCATCAGCTACGTCAGTTTCAGTGCCGCTCCGACAACTGGCGATAGTGCGGCCATCTTTCAGCAGGTGCAAACACTGAGACCGGAATTTTCCAGTACGACCGATGTGGAATCTTTTCTGGCAAAAAACGGAACAGAAACAAATTATTCAGACACCTATACGGCAAAGTCAAAGCTGACCGGATCCCGCAAAGATTCGCTGACAGCATTGGCAACAGGAGCAGTGGTAGGTCCTTATCTGGACGGAACCAATTTTGTGCTCGCCCGGATCATGGATATCAAGACCCTGCCGGATTCTGTTCGCGCCCGCCATATATTAGTTGCCATAAATGATCCGAAAACAAATCAGCCGAAAATGGATGACAGCTCGGCCAAAAAGAAAATAGACAGTATCAAAACCTTACTGGACAACGGTCAGAAATTTGACACCCTTGCTTTTCGTTTATCTGAAGATGAAGGAAGCCGTATCAAAGGCGGAGACCTTGGATATTTTGGTCAGGGTCAAATGGTGAAAGAATTTGGTGATTTTACATTTAACGGGAAGAAAGGAGAAATAAAAGTGGTAAAAACGCAGTTTGGATACCATCTGATTGAAATCATGGATCAGAAGAATTTTGAACCTGCCTACAAAATTGCCTACCTCTCCAGACGAATTGAACCAAGCCAGGAAACGGATCAAAATGCTTCCGGTCTTGCGAGTCAGTTTGCCGGAGAAAACAGAGATAAAGCATCTTTTGACGCAGCTGTAAAGAAAGGAAGTCTGCATCCCATTGTGCCACCGGACGTACACCCAACGGATTTCAGTGTACAGGGGCTGGGATCCAGTCGTTCACTAGTACGCTGGATATATGGTTCTAAAACCGGAGAAGTATCTGAATCTTTTTCAGTAGGCGATAAATATGTGGTTGCTATTTTGAATGATATCAATAATAAAGGCACGATCAGTTTGTCGAAAGCCAGACCTATGATCGAGCCAATTTTGAGGAATCAGAAAAAGGCGGAAATCATTTCTGCCAAGATCGGTACCGCGGCTACGCTGGAGGCGGTTGCCTCGGCCACTTCGCAAACCGTTAGCCATGTGGATAGCCTGCAATTTTCGTCACCCTATATTCCAAACCTTGGGCCTGAGCCAAAAGTGGTTGGTTATTCCTTTGATAAACAGCTGTCCGGAAAATCCGTTTCCGCTCCCGTAGGTGGCAATGAAGGTGTTTTTGTGTTGAAAGTAGATAATGTGTCTGCCAAGGCTAACTATGCAGTGGATGTAGAACAGGCCCGTCAGGCCATACTTCAATCACAGGAATCACTGATCCAGCGCTCCGGCACGGACGCATTGAAGAAGAAAGCTAAAGTAGAAGACGATCGTGGCAAATTCCTTTAAATCCTAAAGCCTTTTTAAGCTTAAGCCCAAAGCCTGAAACTAATACCAGAAAAAGCACAAGACATTTAACCAATTTGGTTTTGTGTTTTGGGCATTTCTTTTGTATAGGCATTAAGCGTTCGGCATTCGGCTTATGCCGGTTTTTAGGCTTTAGGCTTTAGACTTTAAGCTTAAAAACGCTTTCGTATCTTTGTATGGTAATGCAGGAAGAAATCATTAATAAGGTAAGTCAGAGCGCATTGCTCACCCTGGATCTGGAAGTTTTCTTTCCAAAAGAAAACATTCGAATTTTCGATCTAAAACCATTTCTTTTCATGGAACTGATCCTGAAAGAGAAAGATTTTCGTGCTGCTCTTTTAACCACCGACTGGTCTTCATATAAGGATGAAATTGTTGGAATATATTGTTCGGCAGACGCGATAATTCCCGTTTGGGCATACATGCTTGTAACAAGCTACCTCCAGCCTTTTGCAAAAGAAGTGATCATGGGTGATGAGCCGGCGGTACTTAGGCAGCTGATCACCAGTCAAATTCAAACTATAGATCCGGAAGAATACAGGGATCAGCGGGTTGTAATAAAAGGTTGTGGCGAAAAGCCGATCGGAGATTTTGCTTACCTCGAAATAACCAAACGACTCAGACCGGTTGCGAAATCCATTATGTATGGAGAACCCTGCAGCACAGTGCCTGTTTACAAGGCGCAACGGGTAACGCCGAACGCGTAACGCGCCCCAAAACTGCGATTAGAGTAAAGTCCCTCTTAGAATTAATGTAGCTACCGTAAAATATATGACCAATCCGGTTACATCCACCAGTGTTGCGACAAAAGGAGCCGAAGAAGCCGCAGGATCCGCACCCAGTTTCTTTAAGATAATGGGCAGCATAGAACCCGATAAGGTTCCCCACAAGACCACGCCAAGCAAAGAGAAAGCGACGGTCAGCGATACCAATAAATAATGGGGCCCGTAATTATAGATATGGAAATGCTGCCACAGATAAATTCTCAGAAAACCAACAAGGCCAAGTACAGAACCCAGTACAACGCCTGATAAAATTTCCTTTCGCATCACATAAAACCAGTCCCTGAATTTTATTTCCCCCAATGCCATGGCGCGGATAATAATGGAAGAAGCCTGAGAGCCCGAGTTGCCGCCGCTGGAAATAATCAAAGGAATAAATAAAGCCAGTACAACCGCCTTGCTGATTTCTCCTTCAAAAAAGCCCATAGCCGTGGCTGTTAACATTTCTCCCAAAAAAAGAATCACCAGCCAGCCTGCCCGCTTTTTCATCAAATGAACGAAGGAGATGGTCGTATACGGTTCTTCCAGCGCTTCTGAACCCCCTATTTTTTGTATTTCACGTGTATTTTCCTTTTCAGCCAGTCGCAATACATCATCTGATGTTACGATGCCCAGCAACACCCCCGCTTCATTAATTACCGGAAGAGCGAAACGACTGTTATTTCGGAATATGGATATCGTTTCCGTTTGCGCGTCATTGGCATTGAGGGCAATGAACTGATGGTCCATTAATTTTTCAACGGGCGTAGATGGATCCACCACCAGAAACTCCTTGATGTTGATGTCATCAATCAAAACGCCTTTATCGTCTATAACAAATAAAAAATTCAGTGTTTCAGCCGCCTGTCCCCGGGAGCGGATAATATCGAGGACCTCCCGGACGGAGTCTCCCTGTTTGATTGCGAGATAATCCGGCGTCATTAACCTGCCCACAGATTCTTCCGGATACCCAAGCATTTTCAGGGTTTCGGCCCTGGTTTCCGGTGCCAGAATTTTCAATAATTCTTTTACGGCATTTCCGGGGAGCAGGCCGAGAAACGCGGTTCTGTCATCCGGCTGAAGGGCATTGAGTAGCTCCGCAGCTTTTTCATCTGGCAGGGATTTGATGATGATCTCCTGCTTTTTTTTGCGCAGGAATTTAAAAACCCTGGCGGCATGTTTAATATCAATATGCTGAAAAAGTTTGCCTGCCCAATTGGTATAACGGTTGGTAAATTCAATGATATCCCGTGAAGACAGTTTATTCAATTTTACAAAATCCGTAATCTTGTTGTTCTGCAGCAGGTTCTTTATATCGTTTAAATTCGGCATACCCTTTTAATTGATTTGCTAAGTTCTGACTTTCGGAATAAAATAATCCAGCTTTATAATTCAATAACATTGCCCTGATCGCTGCTCGAATGACTGCTCACGATGGAATGTGTTCCTTCGCCGTGAAAGTAATAAACAGCCTGCGCCTGTTTTTTTGCAATTTCTGAAATAATAAATTTCCACGGGTGTAAATCACTCCGGCAAAAAATAATGGCCGCCGCTTTTTTTTCATTCTCTGTAACGGGGAGATGCTTATCTGCCAAAAGCATCTTTAATTTCTTCACAGGATCAGGATCGCCTTTGAGGAACAAAGACGTGATCGGTTTTGTCTGGCGGCCTGATTTTTTAAAAGGTAAAGTCATCAGAGCCAGTGTCTGCCGGCTCCTCATGCCGGCGGTTAAAACAAGGGACTGTATGGAGGAACCACGTTCACTAAAATGTTTTTTCATAAACAATTGCATCGCAGAGTAAAACATTTTTATATATCGAAAATCTTTTCGCGTACTTTCTCCTTTAAAGTGAATGATGGTGGTGGCCGGCACATAATAATTTCTATAGCCTGTCTTACTGATCCGAAAGCTCAGGTCAATATCTTCTGCATACATGAAAAACTGTTCATCGAAGGCACCGGTTTGATCCAGTATCGATTTTCTTACCATCATAAAGGCACCGGACAGAATCTCTACGGGAGAAGTTGAGTTTTCCGGAAGGTGTCCCATATAATAGGCAGAAAAAAGCCTGGAACGGGGAAAGACGGAGCTCAGACCACTCATCCTGAAAAATGCGGCAGCCGCTCCGGGAAATCCACGTTTTGACTCTCTCAGGAATTTACCGGCACCATCCACCATACGAACACCGACAGCACCTGCATCGGGATGATTACTGAAAAAAGAAACGCAGACTTCCAGGCTGTCTTCAGCCAGAATGGTATCGGGATTCAGGAACAAAACAAAATCACCCCTGCATAAACGCAGCGCCTGATTATTAGCTTTCGCGAAACCGGTGTTTTCTTCATTGTGGATGAAATGGAAATCAGGGAACAGCGGCTGCAGAAAATGGAGACTTCCGTCGGAAGAGTCATTGTCAACAATGAAAACCTCGATACGGCTTTCAGGAAAAGAGCATTGTTCGGCCGCTCTTTTTATGGATGAAAGACATTGCTCAAGAAAAAATTTAACATTGTAACTAACAACAATTACCGAAAGAATCATCTGCCTGCATTGATACGAACGAAGTACGATTTTTTCGGGAAGCCCGCAAAATGAAAGTCTTTATGGAACCCCCGCCTCAGCCGGGGCTTTATTATCTTTGCCCCATGTTAAAAACCACCCTGATCAAAGCCGCAGAGCGCGCAGGCGCTATTCTCAAGCAGTACTATGGCAGTTCTTTCAAGATTTCGAATAAGGAAGGAGTGAACAACCTGGTGACCGAAGCAGATCATGCGGCAGAAAAGGCCATCATGGAAATTATCCGAAACGATTTCCCGGATCATTACATACTAAGTGAGGAATCAGGCGACATGCCGACCAGTTCATCGTACAAATGGATCATTGACCCGCTGGACGGTACTGTGAATTTCGCCCACGGACTGCCGATCTGTTGTGTGTCTATTGGGCTGGAACAGGATGGGGAAATGCTGATGGGCGCCGTATTTAATCCTTTCTTTAATGAATTTTATTTTGCACAGAAAGGCTACGGCGCCACGCTGAATAACGAACTCATTCATGTTTCCGGGGAAACGGAAGTTGGGAAAGCATGCCTGGTAACCGGCTTTCCATATTCTTATCTGGACGAACCGAACGGCCCTTTGGATGTGTTTGCCAGACTTATCCGGAAAGGCGTGCCGGTTCGCAGACTTGGATCTGCGGCAATGGACCTCTGCTGGGTCGCAGCGGGACGGTTCGAAGGTTTTTATGAACACAAATTACAAGCCTGGGATAGTGCAGCCGGTTTTTTAATCGTGCAGGAAGCAGGGGGAAAAGTGACTGATTACAGTGGCAAACCCTACTCTCCCTATCAGCCACAGATCGTGGCTACCAATGGTAAAATACACGCGGAACTGCTGCAATGGATCGAAGGCAGCCTGCCGAAATGACGAGTCGAAAGAATAAAAACACAACTATGGAACCCCGTACTGAAATTTCTTCTCTTGGTGAATTTGGGTTGATCGAACACCTCACAAAAAATATTGAAATAAAAAATGCGTCCAGCATTCTGGGTGTGGGCGATGATGCGGCTGTAATTGACCATTTCGGAAAACAGACCGTGCTGACAACAGACCTTCTGATTGAGAACATCCATTTTGACCTGATTTATACACCGCTTCTTCATTTGGGGTATAAATCCATCGTAGTTAATCTGAGCGATATATATGCCATGAATGCGACACCCACCCAGATATTAATATCTGTGGCTTTTAGCAACCGCTTCAGCCTCGAAGCCATGGATGAATTTTACGAAGGCGTTTATGCGGCCTGCGAAAAATATGGTGTGGACCTGATCGGCGGAGACACTTCATCCTCCCAGAAAGGATTTATTGTTTCAGTGACTGCCATTGGAGAAGTGGCACCGGATAAATTTGTACAGCGCTCCACCGCAAAAAAAGGGGATCTGCTTTGTTGTAGCGGGGACCTGGGTGCCGCTTACCTGGGATTGGTTTTTTTGGAGAGAGAAAAAAAGATCTTCCTGGAAAACCCGAATATCAAACCAGATCTCGAAGGAGAAAAGTATGTGATCGGCCGTATGCTCAAACCGGAAGCTTCAAAAAAAACCATTGAGTTTTTTGAAAAAGAAGATATTGTACCGACTTCGATGATGGATATCAGCGATGGGCTCAGTTCGGAAATTCTACATATATGCAAACAAAGTAATCTCGGCTGTTTGTTATACGAGGAAAAAATACCCATTGCAGATGAAACGCGCAACGCTGCCTATAAATTTGAACTGGATCCGACGGCCTGTGCTTTAAGCGGCGGCGAAGATTACGAATTATTATTTACCATCCACCCCGATGACTATGATAAACTGGTCCTGAATGAAAACATCAGCGTGATCGGATATATGACCGACCCGGAAGAAGGAATGAAGATTCTTACGAAGGGAGGAAATAAATTTGACATCACCGCCCAGGGCTGGAACGCATTTGGCAAATGAGCATCTTCTACTACCTGATGTACAAAATCCGGAGACTGAAAACAGCAGCCTGGATTCTTGTTTTCATTGTTCTGGCTACTGCCTGCTCTTCTTCAAAAGGAATTTATAGTCCGGAAAAGAAATATTCGCCTGCGGAGTTACAAGCCGATTATTTGCTGTTCCGTAAAATTCTGGAAACATCACATCCGAGTATTTACTGGTATACCCCGAAAGACAGTATGAACGAATATTTTGAGAAAGGACTTCACGACCTGAGCGACTCCATGACAGAGATTCAGTTTCGGGATGAGCTGGCTTATGTGATTTCAAAACTTGATTGCGGTCATACCAGTGTAAAGGGATCGAAGGCCTTTAACAAATATATTGATACGGCCACATCGCTGGCTTTTCCCTTTGCATTAAAATTCTGGTCCGACACGATGGTCATCACCGCTAACCTGCGGAGAAGGGATCCGATTCTTCAGCGCGGAACCATTGTAAAATCGATCAACGGATATACGGCGAAAACTTTGACGGATACGCTATTCAATTATATAACGACAGACGGTTACAGCATCAACGGAAAATACCAGAGTCTCAGTACCGGCTTTGCTTTTGCCAACCTTTACAAAAACGTAATAGGCCTGACAGATTCTTTTGATGTTCGTTATATAGACGCCGATGGAATGGAAAGCCAGGCCTATGTAAAGCCCTATGATTTTAAGGCAGACACCATGAACAAAAAAACGCTGAGTCATGGACCACCGGCAAAGGGTTCAGGTAAGAAAAAAGAAAAACCTTCTTTTTATCTTTCTTCCGTAAACCTGCAACTGGACACGGTGATGAAAACGGGGTTTATGACGGTGGCGACTTTCGATCGTTCCAACCATCTCAGGAAATTTTTTAAAAGCTCTTTTCGGGTTTTAAAAGAAAATCACATTAAAAACCTGATCATCGATGTGAGGTCTAATGGCGGTGGGGATGCGGGCTTATCTACCCTATTGACAAGATATATTGCAGACCATAAATTTAAACTCGCAGATTCCCTTTACACGATCAAGCCTCCTTCGGAATATAAAAAATACATTCAGCATGGATTCTGGTATGGTCTGCTGATTTCTGTGGTTACCAAAAAGGACAAAGATGGAAAACTGCATTTCAGGTATTTTGAAAAACACTATTATTCGCCGAAGGAAAAAAATCATTATGATGGTCAGGTTTTCATTCTGATCGGAGGCAATTCTTTTTCTGCTACAACCCTGTTTGCGGGAGATTTAAAAGGACAGAAAAATGTAACGCTCGTGGGGGAAGAAACCGGCGGCGGCTATTATGGTAATACGGCCTGGATCATTCCCGATGTTACCCTGCCGAATACCGGACTTCGCTTTCGTCTGCCGCGCTTCAGAATGGTGATCAGCAATGAACGAATAAAAAACGGGAGAGGGATCATGCCCGATGTTTGGGCACTACCTACTGCAGAAGCCATCCGGGATGGAATTGATTTCAAAGCCATGAAAGTGAAGGAGCTGATCTCGCAACAGGACAGGATCACAATCCAGGATACGGAAAACAAATAAAATGTCATGAGAAGTATTATCATCTTCAGTTTCATAGTGATTTCAATCACGGCCTTCGGACAAGATTCCTTGCAGGAGGCGAAAATTAAATCCCTGCAGGGAAAGATTGCGCCATTTTCGGTATTCGCAAAAAAAGATTCTCTTTTTCTGATATGTTTCTGGTCCGTTTCTTCTGATGAAAGCATGGCCGAGCTGAATTCTATCAATTCCCATCTGGAACAATGGCAGAAACTTACTTCTTTCCGTTTTATGGCGGTTTCTGTTGATGAGGGAAAAGCAGCAAACAGGTTGCGACCTGTTTATAACCAGAATGGCTGGACCTTCGAAGCGTATTCAGATTTGTATGGGGAATTGCGAAAAGCGCTTCATTCAAATAACCTGCCGCAAAGTATCATCATTTACAGGAATCAGATTATTTATGAGCAATCCGGCCGGACAGACGGAACAGATAATTATTTAATTCAGAAATTACTTTCAGTTAAACACGGATAATACCAGTTCCAGTGATTTGTTACTGATGATGTTAAAATCAGCTGCCTGACCCACCTGTATCTTACCAAGAAAGGGATCTTTTAAAAGTCCGGCAGGATAAGTAGAGCACATTTTTATTGATTCTTCCAAAGGAATTCCGACTTTTTCAACTGCATTTTTTAAGGTCGTCATCATCGTCATACAGGATCCAGAAAGTGTTCCGTCCGGTAATGTATATCGGTCTCCTGTGAATACATGTTTATAGTAACCTTCTGAAATGGCCGTAACCGCATCGGTGATAAAGAACAGGCGTTCGCCCATTATTTTCCTGCTGATTCTTACAGAAGCAAAATCGACATGTACCCCGTCACAAATAATGCTGGCCATCACATTCGGATCATCGTAAATGGCGCCTACCATGCCTGGTTCTCTGCCTTGCAACGGAGACATGGCATTGAATAAATGAGTAGCCGCAGGTACACCCATTTGAAAAGCCTGCCGGGCCCGCGCATAGGTTGCATTGCTGTGTCCGGCTGAAACGATTACGCCGTGATCCATGATCAGATCAATGATTTCGTCATCGCATTGTTCGGGCGCCAGTGTGATCATTTTAATAATTCCTCTTCCTTTGTCAAGCAATTTCTCTACTTCATCAAGGCTCGGCTTTTTGATAAAAGCTTCCACATGCGCACCTCGTTTAATCGGGTTGATCCAGGGACCTTCCAGATGAACGCCAAGCAGACCTTTTTTTCCTGATGATATATATTCTCCTGCGACTTCGATTCCCTTTAAGAAGGTTTCATTCGAATTGGTAGCCAGCGTGATCATAAAATGAGAACATCCTCCGGTCACGCAATACGCATGGGTTGCTTCCAGTGCTTCGGTATCCAGAGAATGAGAAAACAACTTTCCGTTTCCCCCGTAAAGCTGTAGATCAATAAAAGCCGGGGTGATAAAACATCCCGGGAATTTTTCGATGGCGTAGCCGGAGGGCATTGAACCCGCAGGCAGTATACCGGTGACGATGCCGTTGTCAGTCAGTAAAACCAGTTCTTTTCCGACTTCATTTCCCGTATAGATTTGATCTGCGAAAAACGCCTGCTTCATATTTTATGGTTGAATGAAAAAAGTATCAGCATCCCGCCAGAAAGGAAATTTATGCCGAACCTCTTCCAGGTTTTCATGATCCAGTATGTGCGAATATATTTGTTCTTCTGCGTCCAGTAAGGCAACCACTTCTCCCAGCGGGCCCACCAACATAGATTCTCCCTGATACTCCAGTCCCCTGCCATCAACGCCCGTACGATTTACACCAATTACATAACACTGATTTTCTATGGCTCTTGCCTGTAGTAAAGTTCTCCATGCCACACTTCTCACCGCTGGCCAGTTGGCAACAAAAATCAGCAGATCATATTCTGGAGACGATGGATTATCGTTCGTTTCCGATTGTCGCAACCATACCGGAAACCGCAGATCGTAACAAATCTGAAGATTAATTTTCCAGCCATTGACGGAGGCGATCAGCCTTTTATTACCGGGACTGTAATGCTGATCTTCTTTCCCGAATGCAAATAAATGCCTTTTATCATAATAGGCCTTTTCGCCATTCGGCAACATCCAGATCAGGCGGTTGTAATAAATATTTTCTGATGCTGTTTCTTCCTTTGCAATCATACTGCCGATCAGAACAGCGCCCTTTTTTGCTGCTGTTTTCCGCATCCAATCCACCGTATCTCCTTCCATTGTTTCTGCCAGCAATTTATTATTCATGCTGAAACCTGTGCTGAACATTTCAGGTAGAATGATCAGTTCCGGCTTATCCGGAATGGCGAAAATCTTCTTTTCGAGCATTTCCAGGTTGGCTTTTTTATCTTCCCAGTGAAGTGCTGTTTGTATCAGTGAAATCCGGAGCTTGGCCATATGAACGGTTTAATCAGCCGATGTACCGGCGTCTTTTTCTTCGGGGAAGGTCCAGGTTTTTATGGTGGCATGGTCAAATCCTCTTTGCAGAAGAAATTGCTGCCATTTATTTTTCTTTGTAAAAATATTCTTTTCAGATCGGAGA
>Ga0206961_1167_pt1 | contig 11602 bp, 10 predicted proteins | sample Alteio_BWOrgHeat_30_FD_153238 | JGI IMG/M metagenome (GOLD analysis project Ga0206961, IMG submission 153238) | Enriched cells from forest soil in Barre Woods Harvard Forest LTER site, Petersham, Massachusetts, United States -... | ecosystem: Environmental > Terrestrial > Soil > Temperate forest >...
CTGAAACGGTAAATGATTTTGAATTGGGACTGAATAAAAAAACGCCCGAATACAGCTGGGCGCTCACCGGTTATTATATGTTATACAAAAACGAACTCGTGCTCACCGGCAAAATCAATGATGTGGGAGAATACACAAGAACGAATACACCCCGCAGCTGGCGACTGGGAGTTGAATTGCAGGGAGAAATCAAACCTGCCAAATGGCTGCAGCTGTCCGGGAACCTGACCCTGAGTGAAAATAAAATTTCCAACTATACTTCCTTTGTTGATGACTACGACAACGGTGGACAAATCGGTACGACTTATAAAAAAACTGACATGGCTTTATCTCCTGCAGTTATTGCGGCCGGAACGGTTAGTTTCTATCCGATATCAATTCTGGAAATCAGCCTGCCTGCAAAATTTGTCGGTAATTCTTATCTGGACAATACCCAAAGCGATCAAAAGAGAATTACAAATTATTATATCCAGCAGATCCGGATTATTTACTCGCCCCATCTCATAGCGAAAACCGCGATCGATTTTAATTTCTACCTAAACAATGTATTCAATAAAAAATTTGAAGCAACCGGATATACTTACGGATATGTTTCAGGAGGCACAACCGTAAATGAAAATTTCCTTTTCCCACAGGCTGGTACGAATTTCATTTTTTCAATTAACATCAAGATCTGATGTTAAAGCGCCTTTTGCCAGGCCAGCATCCCGCCCTGTAAATTCTTTGTATTGGAAAATCCCAGAGTATCCAGAATAAGACAAGCCTGACCACTCCGGTTTCCGCTGCGGCAATAGAGAATGACCTCCTGATCTTTTAGTGCTTCCAGTTGATCTACATCCAGCGCCTGAATTTTACCCAGTGGAATCAGTTCACCACCAATATTAAACTCCTGGTGTTCGGAAGGCTCACGAACATCGATCAGATTTAGCTTTTCGCCTTTCGAGACGCGCTCCTTTAATTCTGAAATGGAAATCAGTTGCATGGATTCTTTTTTATCAGTAATTATTTGGTTTCTGAACAGCACTGCTGTCAATAACTTTATCTTTTTTTAATGCGGACAACCAGATATCAATGATCTGTCCCTGTCGGATATGGTTCGGCTGTTTGTTATAATCAAACCGATCGGGATTCTGCCGGTATACAAAGGCGCCAAGCGTATCTTTTACATCGCCATCCGGAATAACAGAACCAGTCGTTAGTCCTGCTTCACTAAGCGCTGCGCGTGCATCGCGGTAAGTAAGACCAAACAAATCAGGCACGATGAATTCTGTTCCCACCCCGTTACCCAGAACCAGGGTGATCGAAGAACCCTGCTGAATCTTGGTTCCCGGTTTGATACTTTCACCTTTGAACTCCTGATCGAGCACCGAGTTGCGGGCAAAATCAGGCCTGAATACCGTATCTCCCAATTTAAGACCATATCGGCGGAGTACCATTTCTGCGTTGCGGAAAGTCATGCTCAGCAGGTTGGGCATATCTATTTCCGGAGCTACCGCCCGGTTGATGGTCAGGTAAACAGTGCGGTTTACTTTTACCAGATTATCAGGCTCGGGAAACTGTTTGATAACCTGAAGCGGTGGAATCGTGTCGTTATAAATGGAATCCTGAATCAGGATTTCAAATCCCTGCGATTCCAGTGTTTTTTTGGCCTGATCGATGGACTCGCCGACGACAGCCGGAATTTTCATCGTTTTACCATGATGGGTGATGATGTCCAGCGATCCCAGAAAAAGAAGCAGGAGAACGACCAGAAGTACAAATCCTGCAAGGATGTTCACCCATAATGGTTTGCTGGTCAGAAATCGAAACACAGATGTGGATTTAAATGGAAAGATAGTTATTCGGTCACTACTTGCTGACCCTGGATAATGCGTCTTCAATCAACGCTGAATAGAATTGTTTTAGTGTCCAGCCCATGGCCCTGACCTGCTGGGGTACCACGGAAGCTGCTGTCTGTCCCGGAACCGTATTGATTTCCAGCATGAATGGCTGGCCCTTGGCCTCGTTATAAATCATGTCGATACGCACCACTCCGCTGCAGTTAAAAACCTGGTAAATTTTTTTGGCCGCCTGGCGGATCTGATCTGCCATGGATTCTTCCAATAGCGCCGGCGTGATTTCTTCCGTGAAACCGGGAGAATATTTGGCTTCGAAATCGAAAAACTCCTTATTCGTTTTGATTTCAGTAATGGGAAGAATAACGATTTCCTTTCCCTGTCTGAAAACACCTACCGTAAATTCCCTGCCACGGATGAATTCTTCCACAAGTACCTGGTCGTCTTCCCGAAATGCTTTTTCTATGGCTGCTCCAAGTTCTTCCGACGGTTGATTGACCCTCGACATGCCGATGCTTGAACCACCGTTATTGGGTTTTACAAACACGGGAAATTCCAGTTGGGTTACGATTTCATCAGCCGTTTCAAAACGGTTTTTAATAAGTAGCACCGAACGGGCAACATGGATACCACTGAAGGATGCGACCGCCACGGTATATCTCTTGTTAAAAGTAAGCGCTGAAACAGCCGCATTGCAGCTTGTATAAGGTATTCCCATGAGATCGAAATAGCCCTGAAGCTTTCCGTCTTCCCCCGGCGTGCCGTGAATGCCGATCAGGACGGCCTCAAACTTTATCTTCTTTCCTTTAATGGAGAGAGTGAAATCGTTTTTATCTACTGGAATTTTTTCCCCGCTTTTGTCAGGATGAAACCAGGCCTCAGGCGTTATGTCTATCCGGTAAAATTCGTACAAGTCAGTATCTATCCCTGCCTCGATGTTAATGGCGCTTTTATAAGATACCTCTGCCTCTCCGGAATATCCTCCGGTTACGAAAGCAATCACCCTTTTCATGTATTGGTTTTAAATGGTATCGGAATCAGAGATGCAGCTTTTCTTTCTTTGCCAAAAGTTCTTCCACTGTTTCGCGGTACATTTCATCGGGAATACATACATCCACCGGACAAACAGATGCACACTGGGGCTCTTCATGAAAACCCTGGCATTCGGTACATTTGTTCGGAACGATATAATATACATCCACAGCCACCGGGCTATTTCGCTGGCCGGCATCAATCACACTTCCATCCATGAGTTTAAAAGGTCCTTTTACTGATGAACCATCTGAAATGGACCACTCTACTCCACCTTCATAAATAGCATTATTGGGACATTCCGGCTCGCAGGCCCCGCAATTGATACATTCATCCGTTATCTTAATTGCCATTATTTCGTTTATTAAGGAGTTGAATAGATTTAAATTCGCAGGTCAAAGATAATCTGAAATATGGATTTAGAGAACCGTATCAACATACTTGTGGAACTGGGGCAATTCATGGTCTCCGAAGAGGCGGAATGGCTCGAATCAAAGACCCGGGCGTTTCAACACAATGCCTGGTTTATTCCCGGTTTCATTGACCTGTCTGTTGATCAGATCGTACAGTCTTTCCTGCAAAGGGATCTGCTGGAAAAATGGGCGGACCATTATCAGATACCACACCAGGTGAGTAATCCCAAAAAACTGGGAATTGTGATGGCGGGGAACATTCCCCTGGTCGGATTCCACGATTTTCTCTGCTGCTATATAAATGGCCATCACCCTGTAATTAAACTCTCTTCCAAAGATTCGTGGCTTTTCCCGGTGATACTGAAATTTCTTAATCAAAGAGATCCGGGATACCAGATAGAAACATCTGCCATGTTAAGAGGTCTGGATGCTTACATCGCCACCGGCAGTAACAACTCTGCGCGTTATTTCGATTATTATTTTGGGAAATACCCAAGCCTGATCCGTCGCAACAGAACTTCCATCGCGCTGCTGGAAGGCAATGAAACACCGGAAGAACTTTCCGCACTGGCTGACGATGTATTTCTGTATTTCGGTCTGGGTTGCCGGAACGTAACCCAAATTCTTGTTCCTGAAAATTATGACTTTGTTCCGCTGCTCAATGCTTTTGGAAAATACCGGTGGATGGCAGATCATAATAAATACAAAAACAATTACGACTACCGCTTGTCGCTGGCCATCCTCAATAAACTCTATTATATGACCAACGACTGTATTCTTTTACTCGAAAATGATTCGCCTTTTTCGCCAATCTCAGTATTACATTATCAGTTTTACAAGGAACCCGTGGTGCCGGCCGAAGATGAAAATCTGCAGTGTATCATCGGCAGGGAATGGCTTCCTTTTGGTAAAAGCCAGGAACCGGGACTCTCGGACTACGCCGACGGCGCCGATACCATGAAATTTCTACAGAGTTTATGAATGAATGTCATGTTTGCCTGCTAAAATTTCTTTTGTAAATTTGGAAAACTGCCATCTACGAAGGTCTTAGTAAATTATTTGTTAAACTGAACAGGTGGTAATAGCGCAACTGCGGTCCAGGTGTTACTTTGAAGAATGATGGGCATGTCGTTTGACAAATGATCATGACCTAATAAAAGAAAAAAAAATTATTATAATGAAATTGAAACAAGTTGCCGGCATTGTATTTATCAGTGCAGCCACCACCCTCGGCAGTTTATGGGGCTACAATCATTTTAGTCAGCCCGGAACCTATTCCTACACCACGGATTCCTCCAAAGTCCCAGCCAATTATGCAAAGTTTTTCAGCAATGAAAAATCTGCAGGTCCGGCAGATTTTGTAGACGCCGCCAGTGCAGCGATTCCAGCGACCGTTCATATCAAAACAAAAACAGTTCGCCAGGCCAGTAATAACCTGCCGAAGAAAAATCCATTCTCTGATCTTTTCGGTATTGATCCGAATGATTTCTTTGGGGATCGCTCCCGGTCAATGCCGGAAATGGGATCCGGATCCGGTGTAATCATCAGCGAAGACGGATTTATTGTAACCAATAACCATGTGGTAGATGGTGCAGATGAAGTAACCGTTACGCTGAGTAATAAAAAATCATTCAAGGCCAAAGTCGTGGCCACTGATCCCAGTACCGATCTGGCTGTCGTGAAAGTAGAAGCAAAGGGTCTTCCTTTCCTGCTCTACGGCAATTCCGATGATGTGAAAGTAGGACAGTGGGTGCTGGCAGTCGGTTACCCGCTTTCTCTCGAAACAACCGTTACCGCGGGCATCGTGAGTGCGAAGGGCAGATCGATCGATATCAACAGGCGCCAGAGTCAGGCACCCGTTGAATCTTTTATTCAGACAGACGCTGCGGTGAATCCGGGTAATAGTGGTGGACCGCTGATCAATCCCCAGGGACAACTGATCGGTATTAATTCAGCCATTGCGTCACCAACGGGTTCTTATGCAGTTTATTCTTTTACCATCCCGGTGAATATTGTAAAGAAGGTGGTGACGGACCTGATAAAATATGGCACTACACAGAGAGCTTATCTGGGAATTGAATATGCCAATGATAATCTCAGTGATGATGCAAAAAAAGAAAATGGCATCAAGGATGAAGAAGGCGTATACGTAGTGAACGTTCGTGAAAAGGGTGCCGCAGAAAAAGCGGGACTGAAAAAAGGAGATGTGATTATCAAGTTGAATGATCTCGCTGTGTATTCAGGATCAGAACTGGTCGGTCAGATTGCCATCTACCGTCCTGGTGATAAAATTAAAGTCACGTATAAAAGAGACGGCGTACAAAGTGAAGTATATGTAACGCTGATGAATAACAGTGGCAACATGGATGTGGTAAAGAATTCTGCCTTTGATAAAATGGGAGCCGAACTGAAAACCCTCACCAAAACAGATGCAGTAAAACTGAATGTGAAAGGCGGTGTCGTAGTCACTTCCATCAGTGATAAAGGTCTCTTCAGCAGAACACGTATGGAAGAGGGATTTGTTATTTTGAAAGTAAACGGTCAGGATGTAAATTCCATTGAAGAATTCCGCAAGATCGTGGATCAGGCAGGAAACAGTGGCTCATTGAAACTGGAAGGTGTGTATCCCGGTTATGATGGATCTTTCACTTACCCGCTGAAATTGAATGACGAGTAAAGCTCAAAGCCTAAAGCCTAAAACCTTCGGCGACTTTTGATTAGATAAAAAAAGTGCGCTTCCCAAAGGAGCGCACTTTTCTATTTTACATATTATCACATACAGTTTTTAGGCTTTGAGCTTTTTTAGTTTTAGGCTTTGGGCTTTCAGCTTTCGGCTTTTTGCTTTCTTCGGCCTATTTCGTGTAAACGCGATAGTCCCACGCTTTCATTTGAAGTGGCTGGCCTGTAATAAAATCCGGAGCAGCGCCATTAAATGCATCCTTGTAAGCGCCATGCAATGTCTGACCGGTGATGATAACAGAACGGATATCTTCTGAAAGATTTAGAATCACCAAAACTTCATCGCGTTCAAAACGACGTATGAAACTGAATATCCGATCAGGCGCCGTATTCGAAAGGATCAGCGCGTCCCGCTGCGGGTCTCCGCTTTTTAAAGCAGGGTTTGTTTTTCTCAGTCGCAAAAGTGTTTGATAGAAATCAGTAAGGAGACAGGTTTCAGTCCATTCAATTTCATCCTTATCGAAAAACAATAATCTTTTTCTATTGGGCAATTCCTGTCCACTGTAAATCAGTGGCAGGCCATCATACAAACAACAGAAAACGGCGAACGGAATGGCCGCATCGCCCATTCTTTCGTATTCGGTCCCACTGTGAGAATTTTCATCGTGGTTGCTTGTAAAATAGGCACGCAGGGCGTTGGAAGGAAACTGATGTTTATAATAGTAAAGCACCTGCGCCAGACCCTGCAAATCGGTTGATTTTTTCCACAACGATTCCATTACATGCAACCATTTCCAGGTATAACTGGCGTCGAACACTTCATGATACATGATCTCTTCGCATTCCGCCAGCCAGAACAAAGGTTTGATCTGATCCAGGGCTGTTCTCGCCTCACGCCAGAATTCCAAAGGAACGAGCATGGCCATATCACATCGGAAACCATCAATGCGGCAGGTTTCCACCCAGAACTGCATGGCCCTGATCATGTCCGTTCGTAATTCAGGAACATCATAATTCAGATCAATCACATCAGCCCAGCCATGGGGATCATAGAACTGACCATCCAGATTTTTCCGATAATATCCGGGATGCTCCTTGGTCCATACATGATCCCATCCGGTATGATTGGCTACCCAGTCAATCAAAATCTTAAATCCCAGGCCATGTGCCTGATCCACCAGCCATGCAAAGTCTTCAACGGATCCAAACTCCGGATTGGTATTCATATAATCCGAGCATGCATAATAACTTCCCAGCGTTCCCAGCCGTTCCTTTTTGCTGATGGGCGTAATGGGCATGAACCAAAGTATTTCGATACCCATTTCACGCAGTCGTGGCAAATGTTTCGCAAATGCGCGGAACGTGCCTTCCCTGGTATACTGACGGAGATTTACCTCGTAAATATTTGAATCTGGTGACCAGCTAACCGGTTGAAATTCGGCGTTCATTTGAATGTTTGAAAGTTGGAAGATACGATTTAGGCGCAAAGCTGAAAGCCCAAAGCCGGGGGCTTTAATGAAATAAAATCAACGTACTCATTATTGAAATTCATCAAGCATTAATCACTCATCGTTAGTAATAATCCATTCGTATTTAAGCGTTAATTTTACTGCGTAATGAAAACGTTCCAGGTACCAACCGCATATCGAAGTCCCCTCATCAGCGCAATTAAAACCAAGCGACGAAACGAGGATAAAATGAAAAAGGATTTTTCTCCGACGCTGCTGGATTTTGGTCCCCTGCATATTTACCTGGCCCGTCATTTTGGATTTTGTTATGGTGTTGAAAATGCCATTGACATCGCTTTCCGAACAGTGGAAGAAAATCCGGACAGAAATATTTTTCTTCTCAGTGAAATGATTCACAATCCACAGGTGAACAGCGATCTCAAAAACAGGGGAGTTCGTTTTTTGCAGGATTCAAAAGGAAAACAACTCATCCCTTTCGAAAGTCTTCAGTCAACCGATATCGTAATCACTCCGGCATTCGGCACCAGTCTGGAGATTGATGCGCTCTTAAAAAATATCGGCATACACACGGAAAACTATAATACAACCTGTCCTTTTGTTGAGAAAGTATGGAACCGTTCAGGACAGATTGCTGATAAAAAATTTACAGTCATCATTCATGGCAAACCGGGACATGAAGAAACCCGCGCCACTTTTTCACATGCGGCCGCAGGCGGCCCGGCACTGGTGATCAGGGATATGGAGGAAGCCGGGCTTTTAAGTTTGTTCATCAAAAAAGAAAGATCACCGGCCGAATTTTATGATCTGTTTCAGGGACGGACCAGCACAGGATTTGATCCTGAAAAAGATCTTGAAAGAATCGGCGTGGTAAATCAAACGACGATGCTGGCTTCTGAAACCCAGCAGATCGCAGATTTTTTAAAACAGGCTGTGCAGGAAAGACCTGCCATTGAAAATGAAAATTCCCCGAATTCTTTTGCAGACACCAAAGACACACTTTGTTATGCAACGAATGATAATCAGACAGCGGTGGCAACCATGTTATATACGCCTGCTGATATGGCACTGGTTGTCGGTGGATATAATTCTTCCAATACATCTCACCTGGTGGAACTCTGCGAACCGCAGTTGCCCACTTATTTTATAGAAGGGCCGGATAAATTAATTTCCGGAGAAAAGATCCTGCATTTTGATCTGCACAATCATGAAGAAAAAGTTTCAACAGACTGGCTGCGCGGAGAAACGCCATTACGCATTTTGATCACGAGCGGCGCATCCTGCCCCGATGCGATTGTGGAAGCGGTGATTAATAGACTTTGTGGCTTTGTGGAACATAGCCGGAGAATTGATGACTTGATACTTTAGCACATTTTTTATTAATGTGGCAAATACGTAATTGTAAATAATGAAAGATGTGAAAGTTGAATGACGAATGATAATGAGAAAATAAGAGAGTTTACTAAGTCAACCATCAGTCCCAACATAGAGCTTTTGTTAAGATAATAACCGGTCCAAAAATATCTCCAGGTTTTGTATAATAAAAGACCACATTCCCACCTTATCATTAAAAATTCAATTGAGAATTTTTAATTCACTGCAATTACATATTCACCACACTAAAAAAAACTGGATGTAAGTGTTCAAAATGCAAATGAACTATTTCATTTTAAATCCTTCAAGGAATTTGGTATTGAAATTTCCACTCCGGAAGTTCTCATCTTTCATGAGTTGGAGATGAAAAGGAATGGTGGTTTTGATTCCTTCAATTACATATTCCGTCAGTGCGCGATGCATGGTATCGATCGCCTCATTGCGTGTTCTGGCCACGGCAATGATTTTTGCTATCATGGAATCGTAATATGGCGGAATGGTATAACCGGCATAGGCATGCGAATCCACGCGTATCCCATGACCGCCCGGCTGATGCAGGGTGGTTATTCTACCTGGTGAAGGGCGAAAATCATTGTAAGGATCCTCCGCATTGATGCGGCATTCGATGGCGTGACCCTGGGGTTCATAGTTTACACCGCTGATGGTTTCACCCGCTGCGATTTTTATCTGTTCCTTGATGAGGTCGAAGTTCACCACTTCTTCCGTTACGCAGTGTTCCACCTGGATGCGTGTATTCATTTCCATGAAATAGAAATTCCTGTGTTTGTCCACCAGAAATTCTATCGTACCCACGCTTTCGTATTTGATGGCCGAGGCCGCTTTAATAGCTGCTTCACCCATTTTATAACGAAGTTCGCGGGTCATAAAAGGAGAGGGAGATTCTTCTACCAGCTTTTGATGACGGCGCTGAATGGAACAGTCTCTTTCACTCAAATGACAAACCGTTCCGTACTGATCACCGGCAACCTGTATTTCGATATGTCTTGGCTCTTCAACAAATTTCTCCATGTAGATGCCATCGTTCTTAAAAGAGGCCGCTGCTTCCGCTTTTGCAGAATCAAAAGCTTTTTCAATTTCCTGCTCATTCCAGACGACGCGCATACCTTTTCCTCCGCCCCCTGCCGTTGCTTTCAGTATTACCGGGTAGCCGATCTGACTGGCAATTTCCTTCGCATTATCTACACCCTCGAGTAATCCGCCACCACCCGGAACAACCGGTACTCCCGCTTTGATCATGGTTTCCTTGGCCGTGATTTTGTCGCCCATGGAATTGATCATTGCCGGTGTGGGACCAATAAATTTGATGCCATGCTCGCCGCAGATTTCTGCAAAGCGTGCATTTTCCGCCAGAAATCCATAACCCGGATGAATCGCATCCGCGTTGGTGATTTCGGCAGCCGCCATGATGTGCGGGATATTCAGGTAAGAATCCGCACTCGCCGGCTTACCAATACAAACCGCCTCATCTGCAAATCGCACGTGCAGACTGTCTTTGTCTGCAGTGGAATAAACAGCTACGGTCTTGATACCCATCTCGCGACAGGTGCGTATAACCCGTAAAGCAATCTCTCCGCGGTTAGCTATTAATACTTTTTTGAACATGGAGATTTTTAGAATTTGGAATTTATCCCGCATGTGCGGGACGGAAATTTGAAGAGATAAGAAGAAGAAATGAGACGAACCTTATTTCTCCCACCCATCCCGCCGAAAGTGGAACGGGTTTTCAAATTAGCTGGGATCAACAAGAAACAGGGGCTGGTCAAACTCAACCGGAGATGCATCTTCTACGAGAACTTTCACAATCTTTCCTTTCACCTCGCTCTCTATTTCGTTGAACAATTTCATCGCTTCAATAATGCAAACGACTTTCCCGGGTTCTGTTTCGTCTCCAACATTTACAAAAGAAGGTTTATCGGGTCCTGAACTGCGATAAAAAGTACCGATCATCGGGCTTTTTATGGTAATCAGATTATCGGCTGCTGCTTCCGCCGGTTTTTTACCATTGGCTGCGGGAGCGCTTCCTGCTGCAGCGGCAACTGTTGGTGCAGCATACACCGGAGCCGACTGACTAGACTGGTATGGCGCAGAAAACACCTGCTGAATATGCTCCTCTTTCTGCTTTACAGTAATTTTAAATCCCTTTTCTTCAATCGTTACTTCACCGATATTCGATTTGTTAATCAGTTTGATCAACTCCTGAATCTGTTTAAAATCCATCAGTTATGGCGTTTTTACTTTTTAAAAAGGAAGACTAAGATAAGTGTTATTCTTTCACCCTTTCCACATATTCACCGGTTTTTGTGTTCACCCGAATCAAATCGCCTTCATTCACAAACAGCGGTACGTTCACCGTTGCACCCGTTTCCACTTTAGCCGGTTTCAGTGTTCTTGTTGCCGTATCCCCTTTCATGCCTGGTTCTGAATAAGTAACCTTCATCACAATTTTATCCGGCAGTTCAACGCCCATGGGGGTTTCAGACTCGGTATTCATTAATAAAGTCACTTCCTGTCCGTCTTTCAGAAACTGGGGGGCATCCACCATATTTTCATTCAGGGCCACCTGTTCAAATGTTTCGGTATCCATGAAATTGTAACCTGTATCATCTTTGTAAAGAAACTGGTAATCTTTGCGTTCAACGCGTACAGGGTAAATGGTATCCCCGCTGTTCCAGGTTTTTTCAATGCTCCTGGCATTGTCCACTCCTTTTAATTTAGCCCAAACCTTTGCAGCAGCCCGGGCGGTCTTGTTTTCGCCAAAGTCAACTACTGAATATAAACTGCC
>Ga0206961_1169_pt1 | contig 11539 bp, 9 predicted proteins | sample Alteio_BWOrgHeat_30_FD_153238 | JGI IMG/M metagenome (GOLD analysis project Ga0206961, IMG submission 153238) | Enriched cells from forest soil in Barre Woods Harvard Forest LTER site, Petersham, Massachusetts, United States -... | ecosystem: Environmental > Terrestrial > Soil > Temperate forest > O...
GCTTCATCGGGGCCCCGGTTGATCACCGTGATTTTCATCAGGATATCATTGGTATCCGCTTTTGCATATTCTATATAACAGTCGAAATAACGGTTATCCTTAAACGCATCCGTGTCGAGTAGTTCAAACTCCGGTTGCAGGCGGTCGGTTCTGTTTTTTTGAAGCAATTCATTGTATGGAAAAGCTCGCTGCGGATATTTATATAGAAATTTGCAATAAGAATGCGTGGGCGAAGAATCCAGATGAAAATAAAGTTCCTTCACATCTTCCCCGTGATTGCCTTCGTTGTTCGTTAATCCGAAAAGTCTTTCTTTCAATATGGCATCCTTCCCGTTCCAGAATGCAGGAGCCAGACAAAGAATCTGATCGGCATCACAGAAACCCGCAATGCCTTCTTCTCCCCAGCGATAGGCATAACTCCTCGCCAGATCATGGTTCACAAAGTTCCAGGCATTTCCCTCCACGCTGTAATCTTCCCGGATGGTTCCCCACTGGCGGTCAGACACATAAGGTCCCCATTTTTTCCAGTGTCTGCTGTTGGTTGATTTGGAAAGCCTTTCGTTTTCTATATTTCCCATCTATACGTACTTAAAATATTTAATATGTTCGGCCTGCTTTGGATCGTAAATATATTGCTAACTTGATTTGTGTTATAAACTTTGTTTATTTCCTGAAAATGTTCAGTGAGAAGTCGCTGAACAAATTCATCTTATGTGGAGAAAATTTCTTTTAATACCAGTAGCACTGGCGATGGCTTTTACCTTTCGCGTAGTGGAGAGCAGAAAGAGGTATGGTCTTAATCCGAAGAATAAAATCTCTTTCTCCCAAAGACGATACGCCGTTCGCTGCGGCCTGCCGGCAACGGATTCCGGTTTGACAAACATTCCCGCATTACCTGGCTGGGGAAATTATAAATGGAAAATCACGACATCTTCAGACAGTGTACAATTTTATTTCAATCAGGGCATCAATATGTATTATGCCTTTCACACCCTGGAATCGCAGGCTTCCTTCGACAAAGCCATTCAGCTGGATTCTACCTGTGCCATGGCCTGGTATGGAAAAGCGCTTGCGCTCGGGCCCACCATCAATTATGGAAACGGATATCGCGCACCGGGAAATGCTTTTGATGCGGCGATGCACAGTAAACAATATGAAGCCAATGGTACGGAAACGGAAAAAGCGCTCATCGACGCCATCAGCATTCGGTATTCAGCGGATACAGGCGCCGATCTGAAAACCCTTCAGATGGATTATTCGGAAGCGATGCGCCGGCTGGCGATTGCCTATCCGCATCAGGCAGATGTAGTGACTTTATACGCCGACGCCCTGATGCTCGAACACCCCTGGGATTTATATAACCCTGATCTGCAACCGAAACCCTGGACCCCGCAGATCCGTAAGATCCTCGATCAGGCACTCGCGATTGACCCCATGCATCCGGGCGCCAATCATTTTATGATTCATACGCTGGAAGGCTCCCGGCATCCGGAAGAGGCTTTGAAAAACGCGGAGACACTGGCCGGACTGATGCCGGACGTGGCACATGTCGTGCACATGCCATCCCATATTTACATCCGGACCGGTGACTATACCAAAGGCATTCTCTTAAATGATCTGGCGGTGAAAGGATATTATAAATACCTCAATTTATATCAGCCGGTCATCAACAATGCCATGCTGTATCAGATCCATGCGGAGCACCTGAAGTTTGATTGTGCCCTGAATGCAGGCAGTTATTCGATTGCCATGCAGACCAGTGATACGCTGCGCTCGCAGATTCCACCCGAATACCTGGCTACACCGGGAGCTTTGGGAAATTTTCTGCAATATGCTTATCTGTCCAGACTGTTTACTGAAATCAGGTTTGGAAAATGGAAAGACATACTAAATGAATCACAACCGGATTCACTGTCTTATGCAGTAGTGCTGTTGCATTTCGGAAAAGGGATGGCCTTTGCGCATTTGAATCATCTGCCCGCAGCAAAAAAAGAGTTGAATGCATTAAAAGAAACAATGCGGGTAAAAACATTGAAGGAGCCGGCCGATCCCTTTAGCTCCGCATACGATGCCTCTGTTATTGCCGAAAATATTCTAAAGGGTGTGATCGCAGAAAAACAAAATCAGTATTCCGTTTCGATTGATTTTTATAGCAAAGCGGTATTAGCAGAAGATCATCTCGTATACAATGAACCGCGTGACTGGCTCCTGCCCGCCAGACAATACCTCGGAAATCTATTGCTGAAAACCGGGAATTATAAAGAAGCCATCAAAGTATTTAAAAAAGATCTGATCATCAATCCCCTGAACGGATGGTCTTTAACAGGATTGCAAATGGCATACACAGCCTTACATGATGAAGCCGCATTAAAAAATCTGACACCGGAACTTGCAAAGGCCTGGCAAATCAAAGATGTGGCAGTGAACAATCCGGTATTTTAATCCGGACCCCATTATGCAAATGTCTTTACGGGTTTTCGGGATGAAAGATAAAAATGCCAGAGGATCATTGTCGCAATGGTGCGATAAGGTTTCCAGTTTTCTGAAATCAGCAGCAGCTTTTCCCTGCTGGTATCCTTCTCCAGTTTTTTTATCGCCCGCATGGCACTGACTGCCGCCAGGTCTCCCATGGGAAACACATCCGCGTGTTGCAAAACAAACATCAGATACACATCAATGGTCCAGTGACCGATTCCCTTCAGGCGAAGCATGGTGCTTCTTACTTCTTCATCCGGCAGCGTTTCCATTTCTTTCAGAGAAAATATGCCATCCCCAATCGCTTTTGCAAGTCCTCTTACATAAATGGTTTTCTGACGGCTGAAATAACAGGCCCTGAGTTCTTCATCTGTCAGAATCAGAAAATTTTCGGGATTAATTACTCCGATTTTTTCTTTCAGTTTGTTGAGTGTGGCCAGCGCAGATGCAAGCGAAACCTGTTGCTCCAGTATAATGTGAACCAGGGTTTCAAATGTATTGGGGCGGCTCCAGCAGGGAGGGTATCCGAATTTTGAAATTACTCCGGCCAGGTCTTCATCGCGCCCGGATAACTGATCGCAAATAGCGTGATAATTTTTTTTCGAAAAGCTCTGAAAGGATGATGTTGTAACGGCCATACAATGTTCGTCATGCTAAACTAGCAAAACTTCTATACAGGCAAATCCTTATTTGCTGTCGAGTGCTTTCATAAACGCAATCAGTTGCTGTTTTTCTTTATCCGTGAGATTCAGTGAATCGGTGGGCAGGGTCTGGTTGGGAATTTTTTCTCCCCATCCGGTCCCACCACCTCCGTTATAAAAATTGATGACCTGTTCCAGATTGTCAAATACCCCGTTGTGCATATAAGGAGCGGTACGCGTCACATTGCGAACTGTCGGCACTTTAAAGGAATGCCGGAAAGATTCCACAGGTATAATGGCAAACCGGCCGGGATCGCTGTCAATTTCTTTTTTATCACGTGAAGCGGGCACGCCAATCACTTCCGTTTCCATTTTTACATACCGGGGCGGAAAATTTCCATTAAACAGGGGCATATAATGACAGGTGCCACATTTCGCCTTTCCCATAAAAAGATTGAACCCGCTTACCTGATCCGCATTCATCGCATCAGAATGACCACGCATGTATTCATCAAAACGGCTGTTCATAAATACCAGACTGCGTATATAGGAGCCCAGGGCATTCATCACCTCAAAGGTGTCAATGCCCGTGCGGCCGGATCCGGGAAAAGTTCTCGAAAACATTTCCCGGTAAGAGGGGTCATTCCAGAGTTTTGCAACCGAGAGGTGGATGGAGCCGTGCATTTCTTCCGCACTCTGCACCACCGTACGGCTCTGATCTTCCAGTGTTTTTACACGCATATCGTAAAACTGGGCGGGTTGCAGCGCCGCATTGATCAGCGTTGGGGTGTTCCTGGCCAGTGAACGGTGGTTTTCGATGTCGGTATTTTTTATCAGCCCGTCTGTAAATGCCTTGCCGGGCTGGTGACAGGAAAGACAACTGCGTATGCCGTTGCCCGACAGGGAAGGGTCCGCAAATAGTTTTTCTCCCAGTTTTATTTTTTCCTGCGTAACAAAAGCCGACGGATCCGGTGAATAGGCATTGACATTCCATGCGCCGCTGTCGAACAGGGTTCTGGCATCCTGTTTTAAAAGCCGGTTGTACAGCGCGGGATGCAGCTGCAATCTTTTTTCTCCGTCTGTAATGGCTGCAGTAACCGGGTTCGCATACGCGACAATGAACCCGGCCCGGTCAAAGTTGTTGAAACTTGTATGGTCATTCAGATAAGCAATGGCGGCATCGGATTTTTGTTTTACCTGTTCAATATCATTTTCATCCAGATACCATCCGAGTGCAGATTGAACACTCTTCAATGCAGCCGCCGACTCCCTCATGCAGTCCAGGGATAGCGGATCATCAAAACCTGTGATGCCCAGCGTCATGATTCTGAATACTTCCAGCTTCGCCGCGTCAAATACCTGCCAGTTAAAGATCGCTATCCCACCAAAATGAGTTTTATAATTGTTACACTTCACAACCAGCTGGCGCAGTTGTTCGGCGAGTTGTAATTTTTTACTGCTGTCGTACCGTGGGAATAGAAAACTTTCTATTACCTGCAAACCGGCGGGTTCAAAAACAACTCCCGACAACTCAACTTCCTGCACCGGCGCTCCATTCACGGCGCGGGTAGCTGAAGGATCAAAATATTCTGCTGCCCATTCGAACTGTTTATAGGCCAATCTGGCTTTCAGAAAAAGTTGCTGCAGTTCTGCTTCGTTGGGAGAAGGCAATGCCGCCGCCTGCTGCAGGGTATTACACCGATCAACGAATTCGCTCACCTGTTGCAGAAGTGTATCGGCTATTTTTTTTTCAGGCGTTTTTTGATCTGTACAGGAATATAGGTAAATGATGCAGGCGCCTAGCGACAGAAATAACGAAAGAACACGTTTCATCAGAAAAAAATAATCATGCAAAATGGCCGGGAATAATAAATAATAAGGAGCAACCACTGCGGTTGCTCCTTGTCAGCGGATAGGGTGTTTTGTTTATTTTTGACTTGTTATATAGCGGGACGAAAAATTAAATGCATTTTCAAACGGACTGGCATTTTTATCGCGGCTGGACAAAGGACTCAGATCCCAGCGGGCTTCGATAAATGATAAAATGCTGGCTGTTTCATATTGGGTGTGGTCGACAAAACCCTGTTTTGCAAACGGAGAAATAATAATGGCGGGAACACGTGTGCCGGGTCCCCATTTCTTATCAATTACCGGTGGTGCTACATGATCCCAGAACCCACCGTTTTCATCATAGGTAACAATGATCACGACGTCTTTTCCATTGGGTCCGTTGAATACATCGTCGATCAGTTCCACGGTATGTTTTTCTCCATCCTGAACAGTGGAATAACCAGGATGCTCATTGCTGATACCAACAGGTTTGATAAAGGATACGCTGGGCAACGTTCCTTTTTGCGCGGCAGCAATAAACTCGGTTTCATCTTTCAGATGATCTTTTTTTGCCTGGGTGCCATCTGCAAAATTGGCAAAATAAGCAAAGGGCTGGTGGTGAAACTGGAAGGTGGGATCGGGATTTCCCGCCAGGGCATTATCCCATCCGCCGGAGTACCAGGCCCAGCTGATATTTTTTGCACTCAGCCGGTCACCAATGGTTGGAATGGTCTGATTCGGCACCAGCGTAGACGGATCGGCTGTCGCAGGATGCGGCGCATTCACCGAATAACTTGTATTCACCACATAGCCATCCGGAGTTACCGCGCCATCAGTAATCAGTTTTCCGTTTGCATCCAGTTTAGCGACAATTTTAGCAGGTGCATTGGGAAATACAGGACTGGCAGCCGCGATCAGCCACATATGATTCAGGAAGGAACCACCAAAGGCACTGTGATAAAAATTATCGCAGAGTGTATATTTCTGAGCCACACTCAGCAGAGGCAAAAGATTGGTCTGATAAAATCCCTGCGACAAACCCTGGGATGTATTGTATAGTGCATATTTATCCATTTTGCCACCGTCAATCTGCAGTTGTTCCTGATAGTAACGATGCAATACATCCGGCGTTTCCTGATCATTGGGCACATATTGATCAATGTTGAAATAATTATTCGCCAGATTGGTTGGAAAGGCAGTGGATCCGGAAACCGGTGGAAGTGTTACATACGGCCTGCCATTGGAATCCACCTGCGTAATGTTGGATGGAAGTGCGTCAGATAATCCGTTCGCACCGGCAAAACTTCCATAGAGATTGTCAAAACTGTGATTTTCCAGGTAGATCACCACCACATGTTTCACATTGTCGATCACAGCCGGGGGAGGAACCGGAATATTTTTTTTACAGGCAGCGAATAACAGTCCAAAAGCCAGAACACCCATCACGGAAACTTTCGCAGAAAAATGGTTTCTGCTTACAGTAAAATTTCGATTTTTCATTTGCTGTTGTTTTGCCAGCAAAGAACCCTGTTCATTATTACCGCAATATTATTTGAACATAAACATTGCATTAACTTTCTTCTGAAAAACTGAAAATAATAAAACAAACTGTGGAGTATTTTGGACACCGGAAGTGATTGGCAAAAGGTATTTTTTATTTAAATGCTCACCGCCGGACAATATCCGTATTTGAAAGCCTTTACAATCGATTCGGGAGTCAGTATCAGCAGCTTTTTTGTTGAAGGAAGAGGAATCTGTTTCTCATATCCAAACGGTGTCCATAATTGAATTTTATTTTGTCTGAATAAATATGGATCGCCTTCATAAACAATCATCACGCCATCGGGAAGATGCGCGGGGTTTTCTTCATAAGTTATTTTCTCGCCTCCTTTACTGATGCGCTCCCGGTGAATGATGTGATCGATTTCTTTGATGGAAGTCTTTGCATCAAACCCATATTCGGGATTGCCCTTGATCCAGGCAGTTTTGAACGCATCATACGCCGGTCTGCGACAAAGAGCACAGGGTCGGTGACCGGCAGAAAAAGAGGTGGCTTCATCCAGAAAAAATAATTCGGTCAGCCTTCCGGGACCCATGATCTGTCTGCGGATGCCTTTATATTCCAGTACACAGGTGATCCATTGCTCCAGTTTAAATGACCGAAGAATTTCCTGCCCGTCCTTATGCAGGGCGCCGCGATTTCCCCACATCGTTCCCCTCGCTTCCGTTTTAATAAAATTTCCGAATGGATCAACCCGGTTTTGTCTCATAATAAATGGCAACTGGAAATCACGAACAGGTTCTTCGTCCCGAAAAAACCATCGTCTGGCGGGAACGAAATTCAAATGTATAATTTTTATACTTTTAATCCGGCGGACCCAGCAACTTTCAAAAGAACATCATGATATACCTTACGCAGTTAATCTACATCATCGAAGGACAGGAAGCCGTGTTTGATCAATTTGAAAACATAGCGATTCCGGCCATCCTGAAATACAATGGGCGACTGCTGCTTCGGGTAAGACCCGGAAAGGAATCAATTATTGAGAATAATACGGATGCCCCATACGAAATCCACCTGGTGGAGTTCGAAAGCGAACAGGATTTTATCAATTTCTCGAGGGACGAAGAGCGTAAGAAGTTTCTTCATTTAAAAGAACAATCCGTAAAGTCAGTGTGGCTGATGAAAGGGATAAAGCTTTAGGCTTATAACATAAAAAAGCTTAATTTTTCAGCCTTTAACTTTTGGAGCCGCATGGTGCCTTTTCACGTTGTTATCGCGTTATTGTCTGCCGGTGTGGCCCTGTTCTCCGGGCTGGTCAGCCTTTTTACAGGCCTGCATAAAGATGGCGAAAAAGTGGATTTGATTTTCGGCGTGTTGTGTCTGGCAATCGTATGTTTTTTCCTGTCTCCTCCCGTTGGATTTATCATGCTGGATAAGGCGCCCTATCCCACAGAAATCATCATAAAACGGGTTTTCAATTTTATCTTCTTCAGCATCTTTCCCTGGTTTACTTTTTTTTATACTGGATATAAAAACAAGACACTGCCGGTGTTCATCGGACTGTTCTCGGTAGTCATTTATTTCCTGATGATGTTTGCGCAAAGAGATACGCACGCTCCGGTCTGGGTTTTTTTATCGCTGCTCCTGATTGCGCTTTCCATCTTCCACGGCTTCCAGGCAGTTCTTTACCAGTTTAAAAATGGCTCCCGCACCAGCGCGATATGGTTTCGCTCGGCGCTGTTTGTATATGTTTTTCTGTTCGTGGTATCTCTCATTTACCAGACAAACGTGGAATATTTTATCGGCATCTTCCACCGAAAGATATTTTTCCCGATCAATCTTTTCCCCCTGTCTTTCATTCTCATCATGGGTGTGCGGCTGAGAACAAATTCACTCGAACGTTATAAGCTGGAAAAAATGCTCCGGTCAAAAAACATACAGTGGGAATCGCTGATGGAAAATCTTCAGCAAATCATCGTGCATGCGGATAAAAACAATAAGCTGATTTACATCAATCCATATGGTGTTCGTTTGTTGCATTATAAAACAGCCACCGAACTGATCGGTAAAAACTGGTTTGATTATTTTTTGCCGGGTTCAGATACCATCATCGTAAAAGAAATATACAGGGAAGCGATCGCAACGGGTAAGTCAGTTCCCCAGTTTAAAAATCTGATTGTCACCAAAGACGGGGAGGAGAAGACCGTCACCTGGACGGTTGAACCGACCTTCGATCACGAAGGAAATATTGCTGGTCTGATGAGTTTTGGATCGGATGTATCCGAACAGGAAACAGCGTTCCAGCAAATACAATCACTGAAATCCGAACTGGAAAAAGAAAATCTGATGCTGAAGGGAGAGCCGCTGCCCGACTGGATGCAACAGGAAATCATCGGCAGGAGCGACGCATTGCATTATGCCATCAATAAAGCGCAGAAAGTGGCAACTTCACAGGCAACCGTGCTGCTGGAAGGCGAAACCGGCGTGGGCAAGGAACTGTTTGCCGACCTCATTCAGCGATCGAGTTTGCGAAATACAAAACCATTTGTAAAGGTCAATTGCGGAGCGCTTCCCGCAGAACTCATCGAAGATGAATTATTTGGTCATGAAAAAGGAGCATTTACCGGAGCCATCCAGGCCAGAAAGGGCCGTTTTGAAATTGCAGATGGTGGAACCATTTTCCTGGATGAAGTCGGTGAACTCCCGCTTCAGCTGCAACCCAAGTTGCTCCGGGTACTGCAGAGCGGCGAATTTGAACGAATTGGCGGTCAGCAGACCATTAAAGTAGATGTGCGCATTATAGCAGCCACCAATCGTGAACTCCAGCAGGAAGTAAAAACAGGTAAATTCAGGAACGATTTATATTACCGCCTGAATGTTTTTCCCATCACCATTCCGGCGCTGCGTGACAGAAAAGAGGATATTCCACAACTGATTCAGTTTTATATTGACAAAGAATCGAAAAAGCATTCCAAGAATTTTAAATCGGTCAGTAAAGCCGACCTCAATCTCCTGAACGCCTATGAGTGGCCGGGCAATATCCGGGAGCTCAGAAACGTGATCGAAAGAGCGGTTATCAACTCGGAATCCGATGTCCTCCGCCTGGAATTGTTTTACTCGGTTATTTCGGATAAAATACCGCATTACCCTTCCCGGTCACTGGAAGAAATGGAAAAAGAACATATCATTAAAGTGCTGCTGGAATCCAACTGGCAGATCAGTGGGGAAGGTGCAGCCGCTGAAAAACTGGTGATGAAGGTAAGCACCCTTCGCTCCCGGATGAAAAAACTGAATATTACCCGCCCCGCATTTAAAGACGCAGACTAAGCGTATATACACGCGTTCTTCAATAATTACCGTTCTGTTCGCTAGCGATATATCGCTAAAACGTCAAATATCGCTTTTACGCCTTGTCGCGAATCGTCCTTTCTACCACGCGCGAATATTTTTTTTCTGACTGTAACTCAGCCGTTTACAATCGGTTTTTACAAAGCCATTTTTCAATCGGCACGTATTTTAGAATACATCCACTTCAGAAAACCAGCCTGGATTGAAAGCATTTTCAATTTCGGCATAAAAGAATGGACGAATGGTTGTTTCAACGGAATCAAATATCAACAGGCTTCTGATTATGTCAGGGCAGATTACAGAAAGTAAAAGAAAAGAGTTTGAGCAGACTTTCCGTATGGTTTCGAATACCATGCCGATGGATTGTGAAAAGCATGGACTCATTACGGATGCGGGCAAAGAGGGCCAATATCATTTTTACACACTCTGGCCCGATGAAGAGGCCCTGAACCGGTTTGCGGAATCGGGGGAATATTTGCTGATGAAGGGAGCTTTTCATGCACTTGGAAAGTTTGAAGAGGCCTGGATTGGAAACGCTGCCGATGCGCAAAAACTGATCGGTAAACAATTGTAGAGATGCGGTCATTGTGCAGTAAACCAAAACAGGGAATGCAAAAAGCTGATTAATCAACCCCGGGAAAATCCTCCAACTAATCATCACCATGGTAAAATCTTTTTTTATTTATACCGCCATCATCGAAGCGCTCACCGGACTGGGACTACTTGTTGCACCCGCGCTGGTCGCCAAAGTTCTTTTGAACGCAGACCTTTCCGGGTCGCTCGATGTGATTTTGGCCATGGTGGCTGGCGTGGCTATTTGTTCGATTGCGCTGTTAAGCTGGCTTGCACGTAATCATTCCGCTGATAACAGGAGCCTTTTGCCCCTGTTGCTTTATAATATAGCAGTCAGCCTGGTTTTGCTCTATGCGGCCTGGAGCATGGGATACAGAGTGCTGATGATATGGGCCGTAATTATTTTTCATTTATTTCAATCGGTGATGTGCGCCTTCCTGCTCAAAGAAAAAAATGAAGGCACCCATTCGTAAATATCAATTACATATAACCGGGTTCCACGCTGACAAACGTCTGACCAGGCACTCGAAAAAATTGCTTTCATTCTATATGATTTTACTAATCATGAACCAGCTACAGGCACAGGAAATGGAACCGCGCAGTTATGCGGTTGTCCCCAAAGGACTTCATGCACTGGCGCTGGCATTTACTTATTCAACGGGTAATATCGTTACGGAAGGAAGTTCACCGGTGCAGGATCTGGATGTAAAAAATAAAGTCTTCAACCTGGGATATGTTCAAACATTTTCTTTTCTGAATAAACTGGCCCGCATATCGGTGAGTATACCTTTTGGATTTCTCAGTGGCACGGCAAAGTTTCAGGGCATAGACACGAGCGCTTCCAGAACCGGTTTTTACGACGGAAGAATAAAATTCGGCGTCAATCTTTTTGGATCCCCCGTTTTATCGCCGGGTGATTTTCAAAAGTTCCAGGAACATACCGTGCTGGGTGTCAGTGTGGTGATCTCCGTGCCGGTCGGACAATACTTTCCGGCCAAACTGATCAATCTCGGCTCAAACCGCTGGGGATTTAAACCGGAGATTGGATTTTCCCATCGGGAGGGACGCTTGTTTTATGAAGCGTATACCGGTGTATGGATGTATACCACCAATACGGATTATTTCCATTCGCATATTCAGACGCAAAATGTGCTTTTTAGTTTTCAGG
>Ga0206961_1170_pt1 | contig 11491 bp, 8 predicted proteins | sample Alteio_BWOrgHeat_30_FD_153238 | JGI IMG/M metagenome (GOLD analysis project Ga0206961, IMG submission 153238) | Enriched cells from forest soil in Barre Woods Harvard Forest LTER site, Petersham, Massachusetts, United States -... | ecosystem: Environmental > Terrestrial > Soil > Temperate forest > O...
GCCAATTGCTGGCTTCGACAAACAACTTTGGGGTGAAAAGGGAGTTGTGGTTGATTCCAAACTTCCGTTTCGCGCGGAAAGCGAATCCAATTCAGCCGAATCGGGATCTCGAACGTGGAGAAACGCAGTCGATCCGCAGTTTATTTCCGCGCTTCGGGTAACGATAAAATCCCCGCACACGGTCGAATTCAAAGACCTTCCCTTGGATCCGAAACTGCCGATCGGAGGTTCGAAATGAGTTCGTCCCGATTCAATAAATCGACGAAGGTCGCAGCGTTGATTGCCGGAGCATTGTTAATGGGCTTTACCGGAATCGAGCGCGACCCTCTTGCGCCCGTTACGGTTTCGCACAGCTACCACCCAACCGACTACGGGGCGATCGAAGTGTTGGGGGTGTGCAACGTGACCGCTAATTCGGTCGACTGTTGGGACACCGATGGAAAACGAGAGAAAGGACTCACGAAAAAACTTGAAGGGTTCTATGGAGAGCATCCAAATTCAAATCTGTACTTCAAAGTTGGCAAGAAGACCCGGGTTTTGGTTATTCGGCGTCCGACCGCCAGCCTCCGGACACCTGATTTGACCTTGAGCGTCCCTGCCACCGGTCTACGAATGCTGAATGGTGGATTTCCATTGATCCTCAACTTAGCGGAAGGAGGTGGACAAGGCAGTGGCCCTGGGCACAGCAGTTTCGTGGACTCACTCGACAAACTTGACTCTGAAGAGCAGTGGTATACCGTTTACGCTCAACCAGAGGAAAAGGAGATGGCCCTTGAGTTTCCGATTCTTGTCGCTTTTGATCAAGTGACCTTGCCGCTAAAGGTTGGGGGCGAAGGAAAGATCGGGCCAATGCATCTGCAAATCAATGGGATTCGATCTGCTGGTTTCCAGCTTCAAGGCAACCCGGGCGCGCAAGTGCACCAGCGAACATGGTACGTCTCCATATCCATCCAAGGATATCCAGGGGCGGCCATACCGAACCTCGTCGGCTCTCCAACAGACCTTAAAGGCGAGGAGATTCAGCGAGCGGAATTGAGGCTGTGTCCCAACGAGTGGTGTAAGAGTCCAGGGATTTTTGGTTTGTAGGGAGCGTAGCGACCGGAAAACCAAAAATCCCGGAGCGGCCTTGGGCTAGGCCATCCCGTTCTTGTCGTTGATGAGACGAAACAGGAGAACGAAGATGGCTGATCGAAGTTTAACAGTTCCCAGCGTGCTTGACACGGACGCGGGTCGCGATTTGGTGCGTGAGATGCTCGCGCAGATGGCCCGTATGGTGATGGAGTCCGAGGCGGGTCGGCTTTGCGGCGCCGGTCACGGCGAGCGTTCGGAGTCTCGTACGAACCAACGAAACGGATATCGCGAGCGATCCTGGGACACCAGGACGGGCACGGTCGAGTTGCAGGTCCCCCGTTTGCGGCATGGATCGTACCTGCCAAGCTTTCTGGAGCCAAGGCGCACCGCCGAAAAGGCGCTTGCCGCCGTGATCCAGGAAGCGTATCTGCAAGGGGTATCTACGCGGGCGGTAGACGATTTGGTAAAGGCGCTGGGTGCGAGCGGTGTTTCTCGCAGCGAGGTTAGCCGCCTTTGCGCCGAAGTTGATGAGCGTGTGCGTGAGTTTCTGGAACGGCCGCTAGAAGGCATGTTTCCCTTTCTTTGGCTTGACGCCACCTACGTGAAGGTGCGTGATGGCGGGCGTATCGTTAGCAAGGCGATCGTTCTGGCGGTCGGTTTGTCTGAGGAGGGTAAGCGCGAGGTGCTCGGAATGAAACTCGGTCATGCCGAGTCGGAAGAATTCTGGACCGAGTTCATCAGGAGCATGCTCGACCGCGGTCTGCGGGGCGTGAAGCTGGTTACGAGCGATGCTCATGCCGGGCTTAAGAAGGCGATCTCCAAATGTCTTTCCTGTTCGTGGCAGCGCTGCCGCGTCCACTTGATGCGAAACCTGCTCTCCTACGTCCAAAAGGGGAAAAAGGAAGTGGTTGCGGCAACCATAAGGACGGCCTTTGCCCAGCCCACACAACGGGAGGCGATCGCCCAATGGAGGCTCGTCGCCGACGGATTGCGAGAAAGTTTCTCCAAACTCGCAGGCCAGATGGAAGAAGCCGAAGCCGATGCGCTGGCCTACATGGCCTACCCGACGGAGATCTGGCCCATGCTTGCAAGCAACAACGGAATCGAGAGGCTCAATCGGGAGATTAAAAGGCGTACGGACGTCGTCCAGATCTTCCCAAACGACCAAAGTGTCGTCCGTCTGGCTGGAGCCATTCTCATGGAACAACACGACGAGTGGCAAGTCGCGCGCAAGCAAGTCAGTGCCAAGTGCCTGACCGGCAAAGACACTAGAGACGACGCTTTGCTGGCCAAAGGAGCCGGCGGCTAAAACCAGCCGAAGCGTAACGCGTTACGCTTCAAGGAGTCAGAATGCCTACCCCCAAACGACATGAGAATGCCGCTGCGCGCCAACACGCCTACCGGCAGCGCCGAAAGCTCACACGCCTGAACTCGCCCAGTCCAAAGAACTTGCCGCAAGCCCCCGCCATTGCCGCCATGCCCAGCACCGCGCGGTGGAAGGAGCTACGACAGCAGGCCGAGGCTGCGCTCAAGACTCTGCTAGACGAGATGGAGAAATACCAAGACCAAAGGTCCGAAAGCTGGCAAGAAGGAGACAAAGGACAAGCGTTCCAGGAAGTCACAGACAGAGTCGAAGAGGCACTCGACGCCGTCAGAAGCATCGACTAAAACAAAAGCGTGTATATTTAACACGACGTCGAACAACATCGAGCGTCAAGAGCGAGCACTCTTACACCAAGCGCTGGGACACGACCGGAATTGACGGGAGAACCTATTCCGCGAGATTCAAACCGCGGAACTTCGTTTGAAGGATGGGATCCGACTCGCACAACCTACGCGACACTGAGTGTTCATGCGGGCGCCCAAACTGCTAAGCAAGAACTGACCCTGGTAATTGATCCAGCAAAAGTAGGCGGTCTTCTGCTTACGGCGCGGGGTACGCGGAAAGTCACAATTACGGACATTCCGCTTGACCCAAAGTAGGGTCATGAATGGTTAGAGAATTCTTAGACTTACCTCGCAAAATGCCTCCTAAAAAGTAAGTTTAATCGTTGAATCATCCCTATAATGCGAAGCAATGTTAGGAACGGTCCATGATTCTTTCGCTGCCCGACTCTTTCTTTAGGGATGTGACCAACCCCATGTGGGTCTTTGACGACGAGACACTGGAAGTGCTCGACGTTAACGAGGCCGCATGCCGTAGGTACGGGTACTTGCGTGAAGAATTCCTGGCGATGACGCTGCTCGACCTTCGTTCTCCCAAGGAGCAAGAACTCTTCAAGAATCGGAGCGCGAACAAGGGCCGGATCTGGGAGCACCAATCGAAGTCGGGAGAGATTCTCTATATCGAGGGGTATGAGTTCCCGTTTGAAAGCCAAGGTCGAAAGGTAATTTTGGCGATGATCGTGGATGTGACCGAAAAGGTCAAACTCGAGCGCGAAAAGACGGAGCTTTTGGATCGGTATCAGATTCTTTCGGAAGCCGCAAACGATCTGCTTTGGGATTGGGATCTCCGAACGAATCAGGTGACGCACAGTGAGGCGCTGATTACGCAGTACGGCTATGACCGGTCGGACATCCAGCAGCCCATCACATGGTGGTCGGACAAAATCCATCCGGACGACTTCAACATCGCTTCGTGGTCAATCCAGGAAGCGATCCGGGAACGGAAGCGATACTGGACGGCAGAATACCGGCTCAAGAAAGCCGACGGAACCTTCGTCTTGGTTCTTGACCGTGGGATTATTCACTCCGACGCCAACGACCAACCGGTGCGAATGGTTGGGTCGATCGTCGACTTGACGACTCGTCGTGCAGCGGAGGACGAAAGGAACCAGCTTTTCCGTCTTTCGATCGATAGCATGCTCCTGCTCGACACGAACGGCATTGTCACCCAGGCCAACCCCGCATTTTATAGCCTGTCCGGCCTTGAGCCAGGATCCGCCTCCAACCGAAACATGAGGGAGTTATTGAACCCTCAGGATCGGGAGGTTTTCGACACAGCCGTGGCCCAGGCTCTCGAAGAAGGGGTTGAGGGGCATTTTGCGACCTCGATAAACACCGAGGCGGGACAAGGAAAGTCGATTCAGTGGAGCTTAATCGTCAACGAGGCACGAAATCGCGTGTTCCTTGTCGGAAGAAATATCACTGAGAGTATCGAAGCCCGAAATGATCTGGAACGGGCCCTGGCTCGGTCACAAGAACTGGCGATCGAAGCGCAGGCGGCGAGGAAGGCGCAATCTGAATTCCTAACCAACATGTCTCACGAGTTGCGCACGCCCTTGAACGGAATGCTCGGGACCGCCCAAATCCTGTCGGCGTCAACTCTGGACGACAGGCAGCAAAACTTGGCTACGATGCTCGTAAGATCGGGGGAGTTGTTGCTCCAGATCGTGAACGACATCCTGGATTTCTCGAAGATCGAGTCCGGAAAAATTCGCTTGATGCAAGCGCCATTTCAGCTTTCCGAGGCCGTTCAGTTGGTTTTCGATCTCTTTGCCCGTTCCGCCCGCCAGAGGGGACTTGAGTTCGGTTTCTCAGTATCGCCCGGCTCGAATGTGATTGTCGTCGGCGATCCGTTTCGATTGCGACAGGTCATCAGTAATATCGTCGGCAATGCGATTAAATTCACCGACGTTGGGTCCATTAACTTTTTCGTTGATGTTTGCGCAACAGAAGCTAACCAAATCGAAGCGATCATTACGATTCGGGACACTGGAATCGGCATGCCCGAGGAGATCCAGCCAAACATTTTCGATCGATTCTTCCAAGGTGACTCCTCGGAAACGCGCCGATATGGCGGCACTGGGCTCGGCCTGGCCATCTCAAAGACGGTTGCGGAAGCGATGGGCGGCCGAATTACGTTTCACAGCAAGGTCGGAGAGGGGAGCGAATTCACGATTCGGATTCCACTCGAAGTTGGCGTAGACGCGATTCAGTCGTCCGAGACGGATAGCAGCTTCATTGCAACCGCGCAAGCAGGGACGCGTGTTCTCATTGCGGAGGACGTCGAGGTCAACGCCATTATCCTTACAAGTTGGCTCCAAGATCGCGGATTCGAGTGCGTGATAGTGCCCACCGGCACCGAAGCGATCGAAGCGCTGTCTACCGAACAGTTCGACGGCGCCTTCGTCGACCTTCATATGCCGGGCGCTTCGGGATACGACGTTGTACGTGAGATGCGAATGGCGGAGAAAGGTTCAGAAAAGCGGCTGCCGATCATTGCCGTGACCGCAAGCGTGTCGCTCGAAGAGCGCTTGAGGTGTTTCTCAGAAGGCTTCGACGACTACATCCCCAAGCCGATCCTTGTTGCCGAACTCGACCGAGTGGTCGCTCGACTCTTCCACGGCAGTGTCTCGCTTCGCTAGCAGCAGCGGTCTCACACGTTTGTAATATACAACTGCTGGATAATCTTCGCGATCACCCCAGTCCATCCGGTCTGATGGTTCGCGCCAAGGCCTTTGCCGTTGTCGCCGTGGAAATACTCGTTGAACATGATCAGATCCTTCCAGTAGGGATCGGAATTAAACTTTGGATTGCCGCCGTTCACCGGCCGAATTCCATCCTTATCGGGAAGAAAGATTGCAAGTAAGCGTCTTTCAAGGTCGGCAGCTACTTCACCAAGAGTCACTCTTGGGCCGTCAGGCGCCGGCATGTTCGGTTGGCATGCGTCACCGTAGTAGTAATCGTACTTCTGAAGCGACTCGATCATCAGATAGTTAAGCGGAAACCAAATCGGACCCCGCCAGTTGGAATTTCCGCCAAATTCGCCCGTCGTCGATTCGCCCGGCTCGTAATCGATGCCGAAGTGCTGTCCGCCAAGGACGATCGTAAACGGATTGTTGTGGTGAAACTTCGAAACGCTTCGCAGTCCGTGGTCGGACAGAAACTCCTCCGGCTGTAGGAATTTCTGGAGGACTCGCTCGAGTTTGTCTTTCTTCACGATCGTCAGCAGCAATCGATCTTGCTGGCCAGGGAGCTGCATACTCGCGACGTTGGCGGTCAGGTCGGGCCGGTTGTCCAGGAACCACTGCATTCGTCGGCGAAACCCTGGAAACTTCTCGATGACCGAGGGCTCCAAAACCGTGACGGCGAACAAGGGTATGAGTCCCACAACCGACCGAACTTTTAGCCGCTCGCACGTGCAATCGCTATGCCGAAGAACGTCGTAATAAAACCCGTCCTCCTCATCCCACAACTCGACTCCGTCAGCACCACGAACATTCATGGCACTCGATATGTACATAAAATGCTCGAAGAACTTCGACGCAACGTCCTCGTAAGCCATGTCATGTGACGCGAGTTCTAGCGCGATCTCAAGCATGTTCAGACAGAACATCGCCATCCAACTGGTGCCGTCCGACTGTTCAAGCGAGTATCCGTCCGGCAGCTTCTTATTGCGGTCAAACACGCCGACATTGTCCAAGCCAAGGAATCCGCCCTCGAAGACGTTATTGCCGAACTCGTCTTTCCGGTTAACCCACCATGTGAAGTTCAGAAGGAGCTTATGGAAAACCTTCTGGAGGAATTGGACGTCTCCGACTCCGGTTTGGCGGCGCTCGATCGTATAAACCCGCCAAGCCGCCCAGGCGTGGACCGGGGGATTGACGTCGCCGAAAGCCCACTCGTAAGCTGGGATTTGGCCATTTGGATGCTGGAACCACTCCCGCAACAGGAGCAGCAGTTGGCCTTTGGCAAACTTCGGATCGATGAGCGCAAACGGAATCATGTGAAACGCGAGGTCCCAGGATGCGAACCATGGGTATTCCCATGTGTCGGGCATCGACATGATCTCCGAGGCGTGAACCTGCTTCCAACCCTCGTTTCGCGTACGGCCGGGAGGAGGAGGAGGCTGGGTAGGATCACCCGCCAGCCACGTCGTGACGTCGTAATGATAAAACTGCTTGCTCCAAAGCATCCCGGCGAATGCTTGCCGCTGGACGGCTCGAATGTCAGGGTCAAGACCGGGTGCGATCGCATCGTAAAACTCGTTGCATTCCTCGATTCTCGTCTCGAAGACCCTGTCAAAGTCCTTTGGTATCGCCTTTCGGGCATCCGATAGCATCATCCGGTAGGTGACGCTGCCTCCTGCGGGAATGGTCGCTTTGAAGATAGCAGCCGCCTTTGTTCCCGCGTGCTGCGGATTCACGGCACCCTTTTCATCTTGGATTACATAGCGATGGAAGGCGTCCTTGACATACGGCGAAGCATTTGTTCCCCCGAACAAGTGCTCAATATTCGATTCGTTTTCGGTGAACACTAACTCTGCCCCGTCGTCCACCACAAACCACATGTCTTCGTAGCGCGGATGGATCACGGAAACGCAAGTCGCACTTGCTTTCGAGAGCCCAGGTCGGAATGAGCGATTCTTCCAAGTCCAATTGTTTCGGAACCAAGCGGTTGGCAGCACCCAAATGTCGGCATCTTCCGGCCCGCGATTGTGAATCGTAACCCGCCCCAAAACTTCATACGGCGTCGTTTTGGCATATTCGACAAACACATCGAAGTAGCGTCCCTCGTCGAAAAGTCCGGTATCTGCTAGTTCGAATTCAGGTTCGCCCCTTCCCGCGCTCCGGTTTCGTTCTATGAGCTCTTCATATGGAAAGGCCGCCTGTGGGTACTTGTACAGCGCTTTCATATAAGAGTGAGTTGGCGTGTTTTCGAGAAACCAGTAGCACTCCTTAACATCCTCGCCGTGATTGCCTTCACTGTTCGTGAGTCCGAAGAGGCGCTCCTTGAGAATGGGATCCTTGCCGTTCCACAGCGCGATCGCGATGTTCAGAAGGCCATGACGGTCCGATATTCCGAGAAGGCCATCTTCGCCCCATCGATACGCGCGCGATCTCGCCTGGTCGTGCGTCAGATAGTCCCACGCGGTGCCGCCCGGTGAATAATCCTCGCGAACGGTGCCCCACTGCCGCTCGCTGAGGTAGGGTCCCCATCGGTGCCACTTCGATCCCGTCGCTTGGTTTTCAAGGAGCCGTTGTTCTTCTGTCATGAATCCCTTCGAGTCCGCTCATCCGTTCGTGGCAAAGCCTTCGTAGAGCGTCATTCCTCCGTCTACGTAAAGCGACGTGCCGGTGACATAGTCGCTGGCGTCTGACGCGAGCCAAACAGCAGCTTTGCCGATGTCGTCAGGTACGCCGACTCGGTCGTAGGGGATCAACGTAAGAAGCTTCGCCTCCGCCTCGGGAGTGGACCAGGCGCTGACGTTGATCGGCGTCTTGATGGCCCCCGGCGATATTGAGTTTACGCGGATCTTGTGTTTTCCTACTTCCTGCGCGATTGACTTCATCATCATATTGACCCCGCCTTTCGAAGTGGCGTAGTTCACATGCCCTGCCCACGGAATCACCTCGTGGACGCTGCTCATGTGGATGATCTTGCCAGTCGCCAGCGAAACCGCCGGATTGGGCCCGCGTCGCAGAAATTCGCGTATGGCCGAGCGGGCGCATAGGAACTGTCCAGTCAGGTTCACGTTAATGACGAGATTCCACTGGTCCATGGTCATGTCCACGAGCGCAGAGTCTCGTTGCAAGCCGGCGTTGTTGACGAGGATATCAAGCGTTCCGAACTGCTTGATCACTTCATCGAACATCGCCAGCACCTCCGCCTCGTTGCCGACGTTGGCGGACGTCTTCATCGCTTCGCCTCCATGGGCGACGATGTCGTCAACGATGGCTTGGGCAACGTCCGGCTGCACCACGTAGTTCACCGCGACAGCGGCGCCGGCCGCAGCCAGATGGCGCGCGACCCCTTCACCGATTCCGGAGTTTGCTCCCGTCACGAGGGCCTTCTGGCCGGCGAGAGGTCTGTTGGGATACAAGGCGACGATTTCAGCCTGCGTAGACATAGTTCCCACACGGTTCGCGCTAACGGGCGGATTTCCTGCAAGGGAACCTAAAAATGGGGTGATCGGGTGAAGCCTGCGAACAGGGAGAGGTCAGTTCGTTCGGCTTCACGCGGTCTATCTACGGGGACAGTTTGCGCCCCTCGCAGGCCGCGCTCAAGTCGCAGTAAGCAGGTAACGCTTTTGCGCGACATGAGGCCTTCGGGAAAAATCGTAAAAAACCGAGCAAATCGTGAAACTTGATAGCGTAGCACTCACGTTATATAAGACATGCGATGTTTAGTCGCTTAACATTGGAGGAAGACTATGCTTAGAACACTTGTAAATGTAAACCCTACTACCGAGTCCCGCGCGATCGAGGACATGTTCGATCGGCTCTTCGGATCACCCATCCGCCCGTCCGCGCCGCAGGCCGGCACGCTGCCTATCGACATCCTTGAGCACGACGGTAAGTTGGTGCTCAAGGCCGCAGTTCCTGGAATCGATCCCAACGACATCGAGATTCAGATCGAGAACAACGTTCTCACGATCAAGGGGGAAACTCGCCACGAAGAGGAGGCGAAAGACGCCAAGATCTATCGCCGAGAGGTGAGCTACGGTTCGTTCTCTCGCTCCGTGCGACTTCCGGATAACTTGAATCTCGATGCGGTCGACGCAGAGTTCAAGAACGGCCTCGTGACCATTTCCCTACCGCGCGTCGAGGAAGAGAAGCCGAAGACGTTCAAAGTCGCCGTTCGGACCGCCGAATCTCAACCTGTGACCGAAGCGTAAGGGTTTCAATCGCGCAGGTGCTACGCTCATAACGGGTTTCCGTTATGAGCGTTCCTGCTGTTATCCTAGGTACTTTTTTTGTGGTTGTCGCGTTGGTCGACGCATTTGAGTCCGTCGTCTTGCCCCGAACGGTCCGGCGATCGATTCGTTTGCGGACCGTCTTTTACTACTTCAGCGCGGTTATATACTCTGCGACCGGGCGACTTCCCAAGAAGTCTTCCCTGCGGCAAGCGCTTCTCGTCGCGTTTGCGCCGATAAACTTTCTAACTCTGATCATGGCCTGGGCGGCGTTGATGATCATCGGCTTCACCCTGATCCATTGGGGGTTGGGCACGCCGCTGATCAATCCGACCGATAATGGAAGCTTTTCGAGCTATCTGTACTTCTCCGGCGTCACGTTCTTCACGTTGGGGTACGGCGACGTCGTGCCGCTTCCGGGGTTTGGGCGAGCTTTGGCGATCCTTGAGGCAGGACTGGGCTTCGGCTTTCTCGCACTTGTGATCGGCTATGTCCCCGTGATCTACAACGCGTTTTCGCGGCGCGAAGCCACCATGCTTAAGCTGGACAGCAAGGCCGGATCGGAACCATCGGCCCTTGAAATTGTCCGGCGCCATGCCCAAGCCGGAGTCATGGAGGGGTTGATACCACTGCTCAAGGAGTGGGAAGATTTCTCGGCTCAGCTTCTGGAGAGCTATTTGAGCTATCCCATCCTTGCCTACTACCGCTCTCAGCACGACGATCAGTCCTGGCTTCGGTCGCTGACTGCCGTGATGGATGCCTGCATGCTGATCAAAGGCGTGGTCGCCAACGGAACCGACCAGACGAGTAAGAACCTGGCGTTTCAGGCAAAAGCCACGTTTGTCATGGGTAGGCACCTGCTAGTCGATCTTTCCTACGTGCTGAACACGCCGCCCAGGACCGGAGCCCCAAGCCGCCTCACCGCCGACAACCTCGAGTACATACGAGCGACACTTCGCGAGTACGGGCTGTCATGCGCGGCGGGTCTGGACGCCGAGCGGCACCTTCGCGACGCGATCGAACTCTACGAACCATACGCCATCGGTCTCGCCGAAGACCTCATCGTCGACCTGCCCGACTGGGTCCCCCAAGCCGACATGATCGACAACTGGCAAACCAGCGCCTGGGAAGGCGCCAAGCACTTCTAACTAAAGTGCTTCCTGGACCCACCCCAGGGACCTTATAAACACACGCTCGACCCAATCATCCAGACGGTTAACAATCGAAGCTTCGTCTTCATCGGGATACCAATCCAATGGCTCATCCGAAAGCACGGCGGGACTCCTCGAACTGTCCTCGGCAAATGCGGTGGCCTGAACTAGGCCGTCAAGGTTCGGATCGACGCCACTGAAGTGAATCACCATTCTGCGAATCTGCGGAACGCGATACTCGACGGCAGCCCAGCCGCACGGACGGATCGGCAACACCCCGAACGCGTTCGCCCCAGCAAAGCGGGCCATCTCCAGAAACCGGTCGGAATCGGTTTCTCCGGAGACTTGGACTTGAATGCCCCAATCCGGCCCAATGCTGCCAAACGAGGAAGCCGCTGTCGAAGAAAGCGATGTCAAGTTCTTGCCTGCCAAATCTCTCAGATCTACGACTCGGGAGGCCGTCAGGCCGTTTGCTTGACGTCTCGACGCTACAGTTCGTTCTAGTCCCCGAAGTGCTTCATCCATGCTTTGGGCGGGCCGCTGGATTTTATCGAGAAGGTTAGTCGCTCTTCGAAAACGGGAAATCTGCAAATGTGCGAACAGGTCCACCAGCGAAGAAAGGTCTCCGGCA
>Ga0206961_1172_pt1 | contig 11416 bp, 14 predicted proteins | sample Alteio_BWOrgHeat_30_FD_153238 | JGI IMG/M metagenome (GOLD analysis project Ga0206961, IMG submission 153238) | Enriched cells from forest soil in Barre Woods Harvard Forest LTER site, Petersham, Massachusetts, United States -... | ecosystem: Environmental > Terrestrial > Soil > Temperate forest >...
AACAGTGGCGATGAACATGGCCAGACAGGCCAGAAGTATGGTACCGGGTAATGCATCCATCAGCATGGACCAAACCTGTTTTCTGGTTTGATAAGAACGGCGTAGGTATGGAAATTTCAGAACCAGTTTTGTATTTCCTCCGATGCTTATGCCCTGTATATTTTTTTCTTTCAGCTCTGATTCCCTGTAGATACTGATCGGCGAAACATCATTGAGGTAATAAACAAACTGTTTCCATTTTGGCTGATCGAGATAAAGATCTTTTCGTATGTTTTTTAATGTGCCGGCATCTGCTCTTTGTCCAAGGATCAGTCTAGCAGGATCTCCAAAGCCCTGAAATAAAAAAAATACGATCACTACCACCCCCAACATAACGAGGGTGCCATGAAAAATACGGGATAGGAACAGATGTATCATTTGTATGCCAGAATTTCCATTCTTTGCAAGGGTAGTTCAGCGATGGCCGGTATGGCCATGTCCATATTTGCATAACTCCATTTGTTCAGGATTTTCGCTTTTTTCAAAAGATATAGAGTAGGATCCGCCCTGGCCGCGGTCTTTACGGCTGTCGCATCACAACCGAATACAGGAATGCCCTCCAGTTTATACGTCGTGTTTCCAAGAGCACTCATAGGGGGATAACTTGTAAAAGACTCTTTGACGCTCAGGTTATTGCCTTTAACCCAATTCTCTCCTTCCGTACGATTTGATGTTACCAGGATTACCGGAATATTTTTTGATTTAGCCAGTGTATATAACAATAGAAAATATTTATTCCATGGCGGATTGCTTTGCGGGAAACTTCTGGTTATCAGCATCAGCTGATAACCAGGTCTTCCCAATATTTCCTTTGTGCTGAATCAATATACAGGCCTGCAGATGACAGGAAGTCTTTTTGATACCGATCCGTTTACTGGGCGACATTGGCAGTTACGCAATGCCATTCTTCCGGCCATTACGCTGGGCATAAGACCGATGGCCATCATTGCTCAACTGACCCGAGGCTCCATGCTGGATATTTTGAATCAGGATTATATTCGAACTGCCTATGCCAAAGGCCTGTCGCAGAAGCAGGTGATCTGGCGGCATGCCATACGCAATGCACTTAATCCGGTGATCACCGCCATCACGGGATGGTTTGCAGAATTACTGGCGGGGGCTTTTTTTGTGGAATATATTTTCGGCTGGAAGGGAATCGGAAAAATAACCGTAGATGCGCTGGCCAAACTGGATTTTCCGGTCGTTATGGGATCTGTGCTCGTAACTTCCTTTTTCTTTATCAGTATTAACATCCTTGCAGACTGGCTATATCGGGTAGTGGATCCCCGTCTGAAGCCCGATTAATGAACAAGGTCAAAGTCTGAGATATGTTATCTACCGGATAACTACTTCGCGTATCAGATTTTCTCCGAGTGCTTCATTTACACGTTCCCTGATTTTATCTTTTTTGTACAGAAGCTCCTGTTTTAACGGAGCTACCGCCGTCTGGATATATAACGTTGTTCCGTGAATTTCAATTTTGTCCGTATAGCGCGCAATTGTTTTCCCCATGATCTCTTCCCACACTTCCGTGATCTGAAGGGCCAGCACATTTCCTTTCAGTCTGCTTTGCTGAAGAAATTTTCTCATCGCCTCTGCCATCGAGTATTCACTCATACGATAAAGATAAGCCTAAAGCCCAAAGCTCAAAGCCTAAAACGTTTTAACGCCAAAAGTTTAGAACATGTACAAAAAATTGTATATACTGTTGCGTAATAAGGTTTCAGTTTTAGGCTTTGGACTTTAGGCCTGAAGATTTACAATCCTATAAGTGCATAGTCTGCTGAAAGTTTTTCGAGATGATCCTGAATTCTTTCCTTGTGCGTGTCCGTTATAAAAAGCTGACCGTTTCCATTTCCACAAACCCTTTCCAGTAGTTGGTGCATCCGTCCGGCATCAAGCTTTTCGAAAACATCGTCGAGCAAAATAATGGGAGCGAAGCCCTTGGTAATTTTGAGCATATCATATTCCGCCAGTTTCATCGCAAATAGCAAACTCTTGCGCTGACCCTGGGAAGCAATGTTTTTAAACTGCTGACCCTGCAGACGGATATCGATATCGTCCCGGTGAATTCCAATATGGGTTCTTTGCAACATCAAATCTTTCTCGCGGGATTTATAAAGCAGTTCAGCGTAAGGTGCCAATAGTAAATCGCTTTGATAACTCAGTTGAAGTCCATCATCGGATCCCGCAATATACCGGTAGATGCTTTCTATGGACGGCAAAATTTCCCGAAAAAAATGCTGACGTTTTACAAAAATATAGGTCCCCGGACGCTGCAACTGCGCATCGTACACATCCAGCAGGCTACGATCTGTTGAAATTCTTTCTGCCAGTGAACGAAGTAACTGATTACGCTGCTGAAGAAGCCGGTTGTATTCAATCAGATGCTGAAGGTAAAGGGAATCCATCTGACAAAGCAGCGCGTCTGTATACCTTCTCCTTTCATCGCTGCCTTCCGTAATGATGCGCGCATCATCGGGAGTAATAATCACGCAGGGGAATTTACCTATGTGGCCGGAAAGCCGCTGATAGATTTCATCATTGAGCAGTACTTCTTTTTTTCCGGTTTCCCGAAGAATGCAAACCACATTCTGATCCGTTTCTTCTGTTTTAAAATTCCCTTCTATACGGAATCCGGATTTTCCATGATGCACATTCTGTACATCAGATTTAAAAAAATAGCTCCTGGTGAAACTCAAATAATAGATGGCATCGAGCAAATTCGTTTTCCCAACCCCGTTATTGCCATAAATACCAATGATGGGTTTATCAAATGAAAAACTTTGCTCCAGGTAATTCTTGTAATGTGTAAGTGCGATATTCCTCAGGGATAACATAGGCTGGTCCGGGTGAAGGGAGATGTAATTTAGTTATTCATTGGCATCCGGATGAAAGGATCTGAGGTTTGCAGTCATTTTGTTGATGAGTACAATATCCTGACTGATTTCTGCTGGTGTAAAAGCGAATCCAGTGGGCGGCCTTCCGAAAATAAGCATATAATGGTCTTTCTGTACCAGCTTCAGCATTTTTTGAGATGTCTGTATTTTAAAGTTCCCCGCATGCGAGAAATCCAACATGAGATTGCAATGGTCGATTAAAAAGCTGAGCGCAGATTCATTTTTCTTCATGGTTCTAACCAGTTTGCCATACCGGTCGCACCGGGTGTTTTTATTCAATATAGTATTGAGCATAATCCTGGCAGAGGATAAAATTACTTCTGAATGATTTTTATCCTGAAAAGTTCCGGTCTGCACCAGGCCCAATAAGATCATAAGGTGTCCTGCGCTGTCCGCTAAAAGTTTCCGATCGGGGTCATTTTGTAAAAGACGGAAGTAAATGGAAAGTGTATGCCAGAACAGATACGAAATGCTGTCGTTCTGTTTATTTTGCCGCGAATTATCGACTGATTCGCCCGGGGATTCAGTCACCTGTAAACTGATTTCATTAACCCCCGCGCCGGCGGATTTTGCGAACAGATGGATGGAATCCGTGGATTTACAGGACCCTAAAAATATCAGAGCGGCGATCAGCGCCTTTTTCATGGAAAATATTAAGGGTTAAGGGGTTGGAATGGCAAAAAACAGCTTCCAAATCATATGGAATCCGGGAAAATTTCCAGTTTACCCCTTATCTTTGCCCCCGCCTTGCCGATCCGGCAGGTGTAATTCAAATTTAAGCAAGTGGCTACCAAGTTTTCCAAAGAAACCTATTTATACTGGTACGAGCTCATGCAGCTGATCCGGCAATTTGAACAGATGGCCGAAGAAAAGTACAAAATGGAGGGTAAGATCCGCGGATTCTTCCATGCGTATATCGGTCAGGAAGCCATTGCCGCGGGATGCATGACGGCTACCCGGCCCGATGACCCGTTCATCACAGGTTATCGCGATCACGGTCTGGCTTTGGCAAAAGGCGTAAGCGCCAATGCCTGCATGGCTGAGCTCTATGGAAAATCCACCGGTGCCGCAAAGGGTAAAGGTGGCAGTATGCATTTTTTTGGTGTGGACGTCAAATTTTTTGGCGGACATGGCATCGTGGGAGCGCAGATTGGAACCGGCGCAGGCCTTGCATTCGCAGAGAAATACAAAGGAACCGATAATGCCGTGCTAACCTTTTTTGGTGATGGCGCAGCCCGTCAGGGCATGTTGCATGAAGTATTTAACCTGGCTATGCTCTGGAAACTTCCGGTTGTTTTCATCTGCGAGAACAATAATTATGCAATGGGTACATCAGTAGAAAGAACTTCGAATGTTCTTGACATATACAAGCTCGCTGATGCCTACGAAATGCCGGCAGATGTAATCGACGGCATGAGTGCTGAAACCGTTCACGAAGGAGTTTCAAGAGCCATCAAGAGAGCACGCGAAGGCGGAGGACCTACCTTACTTGAAATAAAAACATATCGTTATAAAGGCCATTCCATTTCAGATCCGCAGAAATACAGAACAAAGGAAGAAGTGGAAGAGTACAAACAAAGAGATGCCATTGCCCAGGTAACAGATACCATATTATCAAAAAAATATGCAACACAGGCGGATCTGGATGCCATCAATAAACGGGTGGCAGAAACTGTTTCGGCTTCAGTGAAATTTGCTGAAGAATCGCCGATACCCTCGGATGATGAAGTATACAAAGACATTTACATCGACAAGAATTATCCATTTATTAAAGATTGAGCAGCCTTAAGGCCGTTTCATAATTCCCAGACATGAGCGAAATTAAACATCGTGAGCATTTAGACCAGGAGATTTCCCCCGTTGACAAATGGAAACATTTCCAGAATAACTATGGCAAAACAGCCACCATTGTAATTGCCGGAATACTGATTGTTGTTTTAGGATATTTTGCTTACAAACAGTTCATTCTGGATCCGAAAGAAAAAGACGCCGTCGGGGCTATGTACCGGGCAGAAGAATATTTCCGCATGGATTCTACCCGTCTGGCCCTGAACGGGGACGCAGTGAACGCAGGATTTGTAAAAATTATATCCCGTTACAGTGGTACGAAAGCGGCTGACCTCGCCGCATTTTATGCCGGCAGCTGTTACCTGAAACTGGGCGACTATAATAACGCCGTGAAATACCTCAAGGATTTTAAAACTTCAGCCGTTCAGGTTCAGGCCAAAGCCTATGGTCTTTTAGGCGATGCTTATTCTGAGCTGAATAAAAAAGAAGACGCGGTAGAACAATATAAAAAAGCCGGAACTTATTTTGATCAGGACGAAATCATTTCACCTGAATACCTTTTTCGCGCAGGTTATCTTTATGAAAGTATGGGTAAAAACCAGGATGCCATATCCATGTACGAACTCGTGAAAAACAAATATCCTGCATCACCAAGGGGCTTCGAAATAGACCGTTACCTGGCCAGACTGGGCGTGGTTAAATAACTCTGCATGTCTTCATCCGGAAAATCGAAAGCAACGGCACCGAAAATTAAAAAGGCGTCTGTCGTCGTGATCAGGACCGAATGGAATGCTTCCATTGTGGATGAACTTTTTTCCGGCTGTAAGAAAATTCTTGATCGCGAAAAAATTACCCTCACGGATTTCCGCGTTCCAGGTGCCATTGAAATACCTTTTGCGATAAACAAATACTGGGAGCTGGCCGGCAGGAAAAAACCCGATGCTTTTATAGCCCTTGGATGTGTTATCAAAGGAGATACTCCTCATTTTGATTTTGTTTGTCGTTCCGTAACAGATGGAATTTCTTCCTTAAATCTGAAACTTCCGGTACCCACCATTTTTGGCGTACTCACGGTGAATACCGAAGTTCAGGCAAAAGAAAGAATCGGTGGTATACATGGTCACAAAGGAGAAGAAGCCGCAGATGCCGCATTGAAAATGATTGCTTTTTCAAGATCACTTCAACAGTAATTCATTGAAAGTTCAGCTTTTCATACCCTGTTTTGTTGATCAGCTTTATCCGGATACGGCTTTTAATATGATCCGTGTGCTGGAGAAAGCAGGATGTACGGTTCAGTATAATCCGGAGCAGACCTGTTGCGGGCAACCCGCATTCAATGCAGGTTTTCGCGAAGATGCCAAGGAAGTCTGTCTGAAATTTCTGAAAGATTTTCCCGGTGCGGACTATATTGTTTCTCCCAGCGCTTCCTGTACAGGTTTTGTGAGAAATTATTATCCTGAATTGTTTATTGACTCTTCTCATCGGAAAGAAGTTAAGAATACCGGCAAGCGGATATTTGAGCTTACTGATTTCCTGGTGAATGTGCTTCAGGTGGAAAATTTCAATGCCAGCCTGAAGGGTAAGGCAACTTATCATGACTCCTGCGCAGCACTCCGGGAATGCAAAATAAAAACAGAGCCCCGCAAATTGTTATCCCGCGTTCAGGGTTTGGAATTAATTGAAATGGAGGATGTAGAAACATGCTGTGGATTCGGTGGCAGTTTTGCAGTGAAATTTGAATCCATTTCCCTCGCCATGGCTGATCAAAAAGTAAATCATGCCTTAAAAACAGGAGCGAAATACATAATTTCCACCGACCTGTCCTGCCTGATGCATCTGGATGGTTATATCCGTCATAAAGGCCTGCCTTTAAAAACAATGCATATTGCAGATGTTCTCAGCAGCGGATGGTAAAAAAAACCACCCACCATGCCACGAAGGCAGGCGGGTGGTGACCTTAAAACAACCTGTCGCAAAATTTTAGCCGCTTACACAGCCTTTATTACTCATACGAACTGATTCTTCATAAGGATGCTTCTAATTTGTTAAATGCCCTCAGCCCTCAGTTTTTTGCCCCGGCGCTCAGCTTATTTCGGCATCAGGACCTTGTCGATCACAAAAATCACTCCGTTACTCTGGTAAACATTTGGAATGGTTACGGTGGCGATATTTCCTTTTTCGTCTTTCAGCATGATTTTTCCGCCCTTTGTCATTGCCCAGATCATACCGCCCTGAACGGTTGTGAGCTGTGCAGTTCCGTTGCCCTCTTTAATTTTCGCCATCAGCATTTTTGCATCCCATTTCCCGGAAACCACATGGTAAGTAAGAATGGAAGTGAGGGTAGCCTTATTTTCCGGTTTCAAAAGATTGTCTACTGTACCGGCAGGTAACATTGCAAATGCCTCGTTTGTCGGTGCAAAAACGGTAAATGGTCCGGGGCCTTCCAGCGTCTCTACCAGGCCTGCAGCTTTTACTGCGGCGACCAGGGTGGTATGATCCTTTGAATTCATAGCATTCTCAACAATATTTTTTGTCGGATACATCATCGCGCCGCCTACCGTAACCGGTGCCTGAGCATAAGATGATACGGTTGCACATAATGCAATAAGGCCTGTCAGAAAGAATTTAAACTGTTTCATGATAAATAATTTTTTTGATTGTTTGTAATTGCTCTATGCAATCGAAACACGTACGGAATTGTATATCATTCCGGATTTATTTTCTGAAAATTTTATCAGGGAGTTTCCCCGTAAAATCCGGCTCTTAGACCGTAAACAGTATCTTTGATCATTCATCATTCTTAATTTTTTTTATGTCTCATTGGCTTGTAAAATCTGAACCGGATGTTTATAGCTGGGATCAGTTGGTTAAAGACAAACATACCAGATGGGATGGAATCCGGAATTATGCGGCTCGTTTGCATTTGCGGACAATGAAAACAGGAGATGAAGTATTTTTCTACCACAGTAATAAGGGAACAGAAATCGTTGGTATCGCTGCTGTAGTAAAAGAAGCTTATCCAGACCCCACCACGGAAGATCCTGCCTGGTTTGCGGTAGATATCAAACCAGTTAAAAAACTGAAACAACCAGTAACGCTGGAACAAATAAAAAAAGAAAAAAAACTGGCCAATATGGCTTTGGTCAGGATCAGTCGCCTGTCCGTTCAACCTGTATCGGAAGAAGAATGGCATTTGATCCTGAAAATGGGCGGGCTTTAATCTGCAACATGAAAAAACTAAAATATTTTTTATTTATTTTATCAGCTGCCTTTCCTTTTCATTTTTCTATTGCGCAGATGGTTCCGCCTAACCCTTCCCTGATCGGACTGCAACATTTTATTACAAAAGTTCAGCCGAATACATTTGACAGCAGTTTCTCAGATCTTCATTATGTAATTGGTGAGAACATCAACTATCTCTATCCATTGTATCAGTTGCTGGGAGATGGAAAGAAATTCATGAGAGATTTTTCAACTCCGGTATATTACGACCTGCTCAGTCAGTCAGTGTCCTTTGTCGGCGATTATGCAGCAGCACTCGAATATCAGAAGAAAGCCGACACTTCTCATCTTTCCGATGTCGAATACCGGCAAATTGGAAAAAGTATTCAACAGTTAAAGGATATCAAAAATGCAGATGCCAAAAGGTTTATTACTTTCATCGCTTCCAACTATAAGGTGATTATGCTGAATGAAGCATTTAATAAACCGCTCCACCGGGCTTTTGCTTATTCTTTATTGGACGTTTTGTATAACAGAGGTTTCCGGTATCTGGCCATGGAAATGCTCAATCCGATGCCCGACCACGAACTCACCAAACTCACTTATAAAACCGGGCATTTTGCTACGGAGCCCGTCGCGGGGGAACTCATCAGACAGGCGCTGGACCTGGGATTTCACCTCGTTGCCTACCAGGATCCCCTGGGCAATAGTCATACACCAACGGAAAGAGATTCCATTCAGGCTTTGAACATTGCAAAAATATTGAAGGATGATCCCGAAGCAAAAATATTCGTCTACGGAAGTTATGGCAATATCGCTGAGAGTAGTATTTCACCGGATTTTATTCCGATGGGTATGGCCTTTAAGAGAATGACCGGTATTGATCCGCTGACGATTGATCAGACCGATATGACGGAAGAAAGTAATTTCTCATTTGGGAAAGCATTTTATGATGCCTATGTAGAAAAATTTCCGGTAACTACGCCTTCCATTCCGCTGGTGAAAGATGAACCGGTGAATGTAACCGGAACAACACTATACGACCTAACGGTTATTCATCCCAAAACAACTTATTATTTTGCAAGACCCACCTGGCTGACTTTAGCCGGCCGGCGACAAACTGTATCTGTCAAAACGAAGAACCAGAATATTTTCCTTGTGCAGGCATATTATCAATTTGAATCTTTCGGAACCAAACCGGGTCAGGTTGTGCCGGCAGATCAAACCTATTTCTCTTATGGAAGCGGAACCTATACGCTTTACCTGCGACGCGGTTTATACATCCTGATTTTCCGCGATATGCAATATAAAACGCTGTATACCCAACACCTGGAAGTTAATTAGATTCCTCCTGAAATTGTATGCCTTCCAACATCAGGCTGGTCAGTACAGGTTCGTATATTTCGGGGATGATGGGAATATGGAGACCGGTTAGTTTTAATTTGTCTTCCAAAATCAAACGGGCGGCAATGCCCAGCGGAAGACCCACCGTTTTTGCCATAGCCGTTCTCAGCGCATTTTCTCCTTTCACAACCAGACTGCTCCTTAAAAAATGTTTTCGATTGTCCAACTCGTATTCAAATTCATGCAACATCAGAATCATATCGCGGTCAGTATCTTTCATCCTCCAGTGTTTTTCCAAAAGATGCTGGAGTATTTTGGCGGAAGTGAGTTTGCCATCCGGTAACGGAGTATTTTCGAAAAGACCCAGCTGATCGTACAAAAATTTGTTGGACAAATCTACGTAAGGCAATAGTGGTTTACTCCATTCTGCAATCGATGTTACATTTCCCGGGAGTTTTTTCACGTCATCGGTTAAACCAGATTTCACAAGGTTCTTCCAGCCCAGGCAATAGACCGGGTGACGCAAAGTGGTCCGGATAAAAGTTTGGGCAGATTCCAATCCGTAAACAGGAATATAGGACAAAGAATCCCTGTTCGGATACCATGCATAAGTACCAACCGGTTTAATTTCTGTCAGCCCGGTTTGATCGAAAAGATGATGATACTGCAGTTCTTTAATTTCACCTGTTTCTTTGTAAATGGCACCTGAAGCACCCGCTTTCACCACGTTCGAAGGATTCCAGCTGATTTTATAATGCCATGGATTGTCGTCGCATTCGGGTGCAACCAATCCGCCGGTATGAGAAAGAAAAGAAATTATTTTTCCACCTGCGTGCTGGATGCGGTGAATGATTTGCATGGCACTCATATGATCGATTCCGGGATCTAAACCCATTTCACACAGGAAAAGAAGTTTTTTATCGGCAATCGCCACACTGAGTTTTCTTATTTCTTCATCCACATAGGACGCAGTAAGAAGGCTTTTCGAATTGGTTACACAGTCTTTTGCAATCAGTATATGCAAGGCAGGCGGAAGTAGGGATATGACGAGATCCGCCTGTTGTATCAGCTTATTCCTTTCCGGGGCGTTTTCAACATCCAGCTGAACCGGATGCACAAATGGCGAGTGGACCAGTTTTTTTTTCAGGGCAACCGCATCGGCATCACCGATGAAAAGCGACCATTTATTTTCCGTACAAATTCTGGTGAGATAGTCTATCAGGCAGGTCGCGGATTTCCCGGCGCCAAATAGCAAGATTCTTTTCATCTTCAATGTTAGAACATTTCAGGCGAACAACAGGAACTGCCACTGTTTTTGACCTGGAGAGCAGATTATTCTGTAAGTCGGATTTCCCCCAGGTCAATTCGTTTACCCTCCAGTACCTGAACTTTTTTTTCAGTAGAAACCCCGTTATATTCCTTGACGGCGAAGATCAGCTTCCAGTCGCCCGGCTGCAACTCCATTCCAAAGCGTCCGTCATTGCTTCTTACACGCACTGAATCATTCCCCCGCACCGCAATGATGGAAGGAGATGCTACAGCAGGCGAAACCCTGCCTTCTATTGAGCCATTGTGTAGTAAACGTTCCGCATGGATACCAATCACCACGATGATGATCAGACAAAGTTCCAACATACCTCTTCGCATCAGCCTTCTTATTAATTCTATGAAAAATCGGATTATGGGACGTAATCACGCGGAATCTTGGAGTTTGGAATTCAAATAGGAGAATGGAACTTCTACTGAATTTCAACTATTATGCCAATGATGTAATTACAGGTTATATTAAAAAGAAATGAATGTTAACCCTTTACTAATGGGAAGATCCGGAATCCTCCTGACGTTCGCTTAACACCTGGATGCGGGTGGATATTTTAACACCCCTGGAGCTCTTGGGGGCCTTCATGGTGACGGTTTCTCCGGGCTCCAGATCATTAAATGAGAGGCGCTCTGTTTTAAATACTTTGTTGTTATTCTGAACGTATTCAATAGACACCACAACCATGTCCATTTTTACCGCTGAATTATTGGTGATTGTAACCGGAAAACTGGATATTCCTCCAAATAATCCGGTGGAATAACGGCCCGTAACGAGATTGACATAATTTTCAGGATGTGCTTTT
>Ga0206961_1173_pt1 | contig 11409 bp, 11 predicted proteins | sample Alteio_BWOrgHeat_30_FD_153238 | JGI IMG/M metagenome (GOLD analysis project Ga0206961, IMG submission 153238) | Enriched cells from forest soil in Barre Woods Harvard Forest LTER site, Petersham, Massachusetts, United States -... | ecosystem: Environmental > Terrestrial > Soil > Temperate forest >...
AAAAAGATAAGAGACTCAGGTCGAGCATTCTGGTTGAATCCGCTACTACCCGCATCGTCGTGGATACGACCCCTGATTTTCGTTATCAGATGCTGAGGCAGCAGGTTACCAAACTGGATGCCGTTCTTTTCACGCATCCGCATAAGGATCATATTGCGGGACTGGATGATATACGCGCTTTCAATTTTTTTTCAGGTAAGCCCATGCCTGTATTTGCCAACGAGATGACACAGGAAGTGGTGATCCGTGAATTCCCTTACGCGTTTACGGATTTCCGTTATCCCGGCGTGCCAGAGATTCAGCTCAATACAATCGCCATGGATCCTTTTATGATCGGAGACATTCGTGTAGAGCCCATTCAGGTATGGCATCTAAAAATGCCTGTACTGGGCTTTCGATTTGGTGACTTTACTTATATAACAGATGCGAACCGCATAGAAGAGACTGAAAAACAAAAAATCCGTGGATCCGAAATACTGGTATTGAATGCACTCCGGAAAGAAAAACATATCTCCCATTTTAATCTGGAAGAAGCCATTGCCATGGCCACAGAGCTTGGTGTTTCCAGCGCTTATTTTACGCATATCAGTCATCAGATGGGCAAACATGCCGACATGATGCCTACTTTGCCGAAGGGCATGGAACTTGCTTACGATGGTTTAACCTTACAGGCTTAAAAGGGTAAAGCCCAAAGCCTAAAACTCATTCAATTCATTGTTATCCAGATTCGGGAACAGAATATTAATGTATGTCCAACGTTTTAAAAGGTCTTAGGCTTTGGGCTTTAGACTTAAGCTTTTAGGAAGTATTTAACATTGTGTGCAGATAACGGGTTAAACCTATTGAAAATTTCTACGTCTTAGAATGAAGTAAAACTATACTGTATGAAAAAATGGATTTTGTTATCCGGCTTATTCTGCTGTTTGTTTGGGGCTTTGTATGCCCAGTCATCTATTGAATTTATACCGACCGGTGGATATACTTTCGGCGACAAGCTGGATTTCGCCAATACGTTTGGCAAGGTGGATGCGGGATTTAATTACGGTGGTTCTTTTCAATTTAATTTCAACCGCCATTTGGGAATTGAAGTTGCCTATAACCGAATGCAGGTTCCTGCCAAATTGTATAACTATGGTGCCATTCCGGGCGACGATCCGATCTATCAGACCAGTGCGGGGATTAACTATATTATGGCGGGACCGGTTTCGCGTTTTCCGTTGCCAGGTTCACCTGTTTCTCTGTTTATGGGTGCAGATTTGGGAGCAGCTATCTTTACACCTTCTCCCAACAGTTTTTCAAGCAATGCGGCTTTTGCGTATGGATTTCAGGCAGGCGCTGATATATTTATTAATCCCCAGTTTGGGATTCGGTTGAGCGGACGTTTACTTGGCACGGCCCCCACCAGTTCAGGGTATTATTTTGGCAACTGGGGCGATCCGGGTGGATATTATATAACCAATCCGGGGCTTGTCCAATTTGGATTTAATGTCGGTCTGATTATCGGTTTGGGTAAAGTTCTTCCTGAATATCAGAGAGCTGCCAGGCAACCACGCCAGCCGAGGCCGCGTAAATATTATTACTACTAAATGAATTAAAGATTTTTGGACGGTAAATGTAGAGTCAGGTTTTCCACTAAAAGGGTATAGTCTTCACCCTTCACGGGTTCTATCTTTAATAGAAAGGGTATGTGGGAAACGATACGTGGATATTTGACCTTTACAAGAAAAGAACGCTTCGGCGTTCTTTTTCTGCTTATACTCATCAGTGTTTTATTTATTCTGCCTTATTTTTTTAAGTCATCGCCCGGCGATTCCGATCCTGCCACTTATGTAAAAATGAAACAGGAGATTCAGAAATTTGAAACCCGCAAAGCAGATTCTTCGTCTTTTCATGGAAATTCATATCGTTATCAAAAAAATAAGGTTTATGATCTGCCAGCCGATCCCTTAAAAGAAACGGGTTCGCAGGCAACGATGTTTTATTTCGATCCGAATAAAATCCAGGCTGAAGACTGGAAACGACTCGGTTTGCCTGAGCGACTCGTTCAGACCATTTTACGTTATGTTCAAAAGGGTGGTCATTTTAAAAAAGCAGAAGATCTGAAAAAATTATATGGATTGAAGACTTCCGATTATGAACGACTCTATCCTTTTGTACGCTTTGATTTTTCAGACAGCAGATTTAAAATTCATACGCATGATGATTCTATTTACACCAACCATACCCCATCAATGGAAAAAACAGATTCTTTTTATCATGGAAGGGGATGGAAAACAGAATCACATTCATTGCTTTTATCAAAAGCTTATTCTTTAACCGATATTAATCTGGCTGATTCTGCCAAGTGGACCCGATTTCCTGGAATCGGTGAGAAGCTGGCGTCGAGAATTATTCATTTCCGGGAAAAGCTGGGTGGATTTTATCGGACGGATCAGGTTGGAGAAACTTTCGGACTACCTGATTCAGCATTTCAAAAAATAAAACCTTACCTGGTTTGTCATCAGGATTTACTACATCGTATTGATTTAAATTCTGCGACCAAAGAAATGTTGCAGTCCCATCCATACATTGGGTGGCGCATAGCTAAAATCATACTGGATTATCGAATACAACATGGAACATTTCAATCAGCAGATGAGATATTGCAACTCGCGAATATGGATTCTGCCAGGTTTGAAAAAATGAGGCCTTATCTGGTTGTACATTAATTCGTTTCAACCACTGATAATTAAATCGCCGTTTTTCTGACCGGTCATACGAATAAATCCTTCAGCGGCTTTTACACCCAGTTCGCGGCCGCGAAAATCTTCCATTGCGGCATGTCCGCAATGATAAATACCCGGTGGATCCTGACTGGTATGGCAGTAGACTGCTTTTCTTTTTTGTTCCTGCGTATCTGAAATATCTACATAGTCCGTGGGTCTGAAAACCATGGTCTGTTCACCTGTGCAAACTTCGAAAAAATATAAAGCGAATTTCACGCTTGTTCGGATCCAGCTTTGAATGGTTAAGAGGCTTGTTATCTGGTGATCCTTGTGCGAATCAACCGGCCAGTGTGTAAATACGATATCCGGTTTTTCTGCCTCCAGCATCGACTGTATTTTTTTTACCCAGTCATTGTTCATGACGCTGTCGCCATCAATCTGTCCCGCGAAAACCGGATTTGCATGCATTATTTTACAGGCTTCCAGGGATTCCTGTGTTCGGATATGGGCGGCTTCTTCGTGAGATTTATTCGGAATACCCGCTTCACCGCGGGTCAGATAAATGATCGTGACGGCATGACCGGCTGCTGCAAACCGCGCCAGTGTGCCGCCGCAGCCGCTTTCCGGATCATCAGGGTGTGCACCGACGCAAACAACTTTTATGGGCCTGCCTGTGTTGGTTTTTGCAGTTAATAATGCCGGTAAAGAAAGAAGCCCGATTCCTGCGGCCGCCTGTTTTACGAAACGACGACGGGATGATTCATTTTTCATAAGCTGTCCGTTCTGATAAGAAGTGTAAATTAGCTGATATTAAATATCAGATATCAGCGTAATAAAATAATGCAATGAAAAATATACTGGTGCTGTTTGGGTTCATGGTGGCAGGGTATTTCTGCCGGGCTCAGCGTTTTTTTTATATAGAGAATAATCAGATCACTGAAAAATCCGTACGGGACGAACTGATAAAAGCATCTCAGTATGTTACCCATTCCCCGCTTTCTTCGGATTATATCATTCAGGCAAACGCGGATGTTGAGGCCAATTCCGGTGTTCTGAATTTGAAAATGACGGTTCAGGACTCTGTAACATTGAAAACCTTATTTCAGTCGGAAGAGACCTATACGCTGTGTCCGGTAAACCCTGCCTCCAGGCTGTTCCTGAGAATGGCCATTACAGGCTTCATTGAAAAAAATATTCGTCAGGTGATTATTTGTACAAGAGAAGATCACTTTGATCAAAAAGGTAAAATTCTCAAATCCATGAAAGACAAAACCTGAATAGCTCCCACCTCTTTTCACAATAAAAAACTAACAATCGTTAGTATTTTTTCAGAATTATTTGTAAATTGCTAATGGTTTAACGAGCCTTGCTTTAGCAATTTGAACGATTGTTTGCTATTCGGGGCAGCAACCCTCCGGTTGTTGCCTCTTTTATTTTTAGAACCTTACTTATGGATTTTGAATTGGATGAAGTTTCCAGGCAGGTTGCCATAACAGCCAGGGATTTTGCAAATCAGTATATCAGGCCTCATGTAATGGAATGGGACGAAGTACAGCATTTCCCTGTTGAGGTCATGCACGCCATGGGCAGACTGGGTCTGATGGGTGTAGTAGTTCCTGAAGAATACGGGGGATCAGGAATGGGATACCTGGAATACATCGTTGTTATTGAAGAAATTTCCAAAGTATGTGGTTCAATCGGACTAAGTCTTGCGGCACACAATTCTTTATGCACCGGTCATATTCTGGCTTTTGGAAATGAGGAGCAGAAAAAGCTCTATCTGCCCAAATTAGCCAGTGGCGAATGGATTGGTTCCTGGGGTCTGACGGAGGCCAATACGGGCAGTGACGCGGCCAATATGGAGTGTACGGCGGTAAAGGAAGATGAAGAATGGATTATCAATGGCACCAAAAACTGGATTACCCACGGCATCAGCAGCGATCTTACTGTTGTGATTGCCCGAACAGGTAAACCAAGGGAAAAAAACAATGCAACAGCCTTTTTGGTTCCCCGGAGTAATCCAGGATTCAGGGGTGGTAAAAAAGAAAACAAACTGGGCATGCGGGCCAGTGAAACGGCAGAAATGATATTTGATAACTGCCGGGTTTCCGATGCCAATCGGCTTGGGAAAGTGGGAGAAGGCTTTAAACAATCGCTCAAGGTATTGGATGGAGGGAGGATTTCCATCGCCGCGTTGGGTGTGGGCATAGCCAAGGGCGCATATGAGGCCGCTGTAAAATATTCAAAAGAAAGACATCAGTTCGATAAACCCATTTCGTCTTTCCAGGGAATTTCTTTTAAGCTGGCAGATATGGCCACGGAAATCATGGCTGCGGAATTGCTAACCTTTCAGGCGGGTGACAGAAAAAATAAAGGCTTGCCGGTTACGAAGGAATCCGCCATGGCAAAATATTACTCCAGTGAGGTAGCAGTGAAGACGGCTACTGAAGCTGTTCAGATCTTCGGTGGTTACGGTTATACAAAAGATTTCCCTGTTGAAAAATTTTACCGGGACAGCAAACTGTGCACCATCGGAGAAGGCACTTCTGAAATACAGAAAATTGTTATTGCGAGAGAGGTTCTACTCTAAGCCAAAAGCGTAAAGCCTAAACCTAATGTGGAAGTGTATTCTGTCAAAATAAAAAGAGACCGTTTATATAGCGGTCTCTTTTTATGTAAGGCCCATGAAACGATGTCAAATATTTTAACAATTATCGACAAAAGTTTTAGGCATTGGGCTTTAAACTTTGAGCTTATTAAGGCATAAAATCTTCTTCCTGTGGCTTATTGTATTTATCAAAAATCTTATCAATCGCGCCACCAAACAAAGGAAATTTTGACTTGGCGAAATTCTTCATAATCTCTACTGCTTTGATCGCCTGCGCATCCGTTAACCCTTCTGCCTTTAATTTTTCAAGTAGCTCTTTCATTTTCCTTTGATGATAATTTAAAAACGAATGTGGTTTCGGGCATTAAGACTTAAGCTACTTTCAACAAACTCATCTTACTGGTATCGAACTTCTTTCTGGCATATTCGATGTTCAGATGAAATTTATTTTCTTTGGAAGACGGCAGTTCAAACATGGCATCCGTGAGTATGCTTTCGCAAATGCTGCGAAGACCACGTGCACCCAGTTTATATTCTACGGCCTTGGTTACCATAAAATCCAGGACATCGTCGTCAATACTTAACTGGATACCTTCCAGTTCAAACAATCTTTTATATTGCCTGATCAGAGAATTCTTTGGTTCTGTCAATATGGAACGAAGCGTGACGGAATCCAGCGGGTTCAAATGGGTTACGACCGGTAAGCGGCCAAGTAACTCAGGAATCAGTCCGAAAGATTTTAGATCCGGGGCATTCACATGCTGCAATAAATTCTTGCGGGTGAATTCCTGTTGTTCTTTATTAACATTAAAGCCGATCGCGTTGGTATTGATTCTGCGACCGATAATCCGGTCTACACCATCAAATGCGCCACCGCATATAAATAAAATATTCTGGGTATTAATCTTAATCAGTTTTTGTTCCGGATGTTTTCTGCCTCCCTGCGGAGGTACGAGAACATCGGTTCCTTCGAGCAATTTCAACAATCCCTGCTGAACGCCTTCACCACTTACATCGCGGGTGATGGAAGGATTGTCGCCTTTCCTTGCGATTTTATCTATTTCATCTATATAAACAATGCCTCTTTCGGCACTTACAACATCGTAATTGCAAACCTGCAAAAGGCGTGTAAGAATGCTTTCAACATCTTCACCTACATAACCGGCTTCTGTAAAAACAGTCGCATCCACAATCGCGAATGGAACATTGAGTAATTTTGCAATGGTTTTCGCAAGCAGGGTTTTACCGGTACCGGTTTCGCCCACCATGATGATATTGCTTTTTTCAATTTCAACATCATTTTCAGTGACCTTCTGCTGCAATCTTTTGTAGTGATTGTAGACTGCCACGGCCAGCACTTTTTTAGCGTCATCCTGACCGATTACGTATTCATCCAGAAATCTCTTGATCTCTATGGGTTTCTTGACTGTCAGTTTGAATTGAGATGTGGGGGATGCGTCATCACGTACAATCAGTTCCTGAGAAATGATTTCCTGGGCATGCTCCACACAGTTCTCACAAATATGACCTTCCTGACCGGCAATCAGTATTTTCACCTCATCCCGGCTTCTGCCGCAAAAAGAACAATGAAGGGTATTTTTGGCCATCTTTTACTTTAATTGTGCAAAATTAATCAAACTATGCGCCATAAACAAGCTTAAGGCTAAACGTCTAACACTGAACGCCTAACGCAGATCGTTTACGCTCTGTGTTTATCATTACCCGTTGGTTTCTAATATACCTGGGTACTGATCTGATCGGCAATGCCGTATTCAACAGATTCTTTGGCATCCATCCAGTAGTCGCGATCGAAATCCTTCATAATCTGTTCGAATTTCTTGCCACAATTTTCAGCCAGTATTTTAGCAGCGATTTCTTTTACTCTCTTGGTTTGTTTGGCCTGAATTTCCAGGTCAACGCTCACACCCTGAATATAACCACCCAGGCTTGGCTGGTGAATCATCACTTCTCCGTGCGGATAAATAAAACGCCGGCCTTTTTCACCGCCGCTCAGCAATACAGATCCCATGGAAGCCGCAAGACCAATACAAATGGTACTAACCGGGCTTTTGATCATTTTCATCACATCATAGATCGCCATTCCGCTGGTGACCATACCACCCGGACTATTAATCAGGAATTTTATTTCGGTTCCCGGTTTGTCAGCATCGAGCAGAAAAAATTTATTGATGATGTCTTTGGCAGAACGATCATCTACTACGCCCCACAGCTGAACAGTGCGGGTCTCGAAAAAATATTTTTCCAGCTTTTTCATAAACATGCCTGGATCCGTCTGTGGCTTTTCTTCTTTCTCTTCTGATGGTTCATCATCGAGACGAAAAGGCTGAACAGGGTATTTGGAGTATTTCATGATATTCGTTTAAATATTTTTAGTTTTCTTTTTTCTCTTTTCTGGGATTGATTACAAGCACTTCATCCACGAGACCGTATTCTTTGGCCTCAATGGCAGTCAACCAGTAATCACGATCCGAATCTTTTTCAATTTGTTTAGCCGTCTTACCTGTATGAAAGGCATAAATATCATAAAGTTCCTTTCTCAGTTTCCTGATTTCATTCACGGTGATTTCGATATCGCTGGCCTGGCCACCTACACTGCCACTGGGCTGGTGCATCATCACCCGGCTGTGTTTAAGGGCTGTCCTTTTTCCCTTTGTACCTGCACACATCAGGGTTGCACCCATGGATGCGGCCATGCCGATACAAATGGTGGCAACATCCGGCGTCACGTATTGCATTGTATCATATACACCCAGACCGGAGTACACGGAGCCGCCCGGGCTGTTGATATACATTTGTATATCCCGGTGACGATCGGTGCTGTCCAGAAAAAGTAATTGAGCTGTAATGATATTAGCTACTTCATCATTAATCGGATACCCAAGGAAGATAATGCGATCCATCATCAACCGGCTGTACACATCCATAACGGCCACGTTCATGGGGCGTTCTTCAATGATATTTGGCGTGAGACCGGTTACCAGGTATTTTTCGTACCCGCTGAGTGTGTTACTGTTTAGACCTAAATGCTTAACGGCGTATTTTTCGAATTCGGAACCAAGGTGCATAATAGAAATATTTTTTCTTGAGGATGGATTGGCAGATCAGAAGATTACCTTTCAAATCTCCGTCCAAACTTTTAAACTTCCAAAAAACTGACAGAGTTGCAGATATAAAAGAAATCCCCCGGTTCTGCCGGGGGGATTTAACTAATTATTCGTGGTGATGATGTTGATGTTCTTCGTTGAGTTTATTGAAATCTTCTGCCGTGATGTCTTTATCAACGGGATTTACCTGTGTTTCGATCCATTGAAGCATTTTGTTGGTTCGCTGGTTTTGATATGTTTCTTCTACAAATCTTCTGTCCTGCATCATCTTGGCAACATATTCTTCCACCCAGGGTTGTTCATCTCCCTGCGGAAGCCCGCCGAGATAAGAGAACAATTGTTTGCGTGCTGCTTCTTTAATGTCTTCCGGCGTAACTTCAATGCTGTTTTCTGTAACGATTTTATCTGTAATCAGGTTCCATTTCAGCGCGTTTGAAAATGCGGGGAATTCGTTTTCTACTTCTTCCGGCGTTTTTGGTTTTTCTCCTCCATTGAGGAGCCAGCGCTTTAGAAATGATTCAGGAAATTCTACCCTGGTTTTATCCAGCAGCTCATGATACAATGTGTGTTGGAGATTGTTGCTGGTCTGTGCTTTCCATTGATCACCCATATCTTTTTTTACCACATCGCGGAATTCAGTTTCTGAACTGATTTCTTTACCTGGATAAACTTTTTTGAAAAATGTTTCATCCAGCATGGCTTTTTCAAGCAGCCCCACTTTCGAAATCACCAGTTTAAAATATTTTTCTGCGTCCGAGTGACTTTCTTTATTCAAACCAAGATCCTGCAGAATCCAGCCTCTTTCTTTTTCTTCGAAAGCAGTTAACAACTGAATATTAAACTCGTCGCCGTCTTTTTTACCCAATAGAGTCGGGCGGATGGCTGGAGAAAAATATTTTACAAGCAGGGAATTATCTTTTGGCTGACTCCCCTCTAAAACAATTCCTTCGGCATCGGTTTCCTGAAAACTTACATTTAACACATTGTCGTCTGAAGCCACAACGCCTGGTTCTGTCATGTTGCCGTTTTTCTGACGAAGCCTTTCGATCTCATCATTCAGCATTTCATCCGTGATGATGATCTGATAACGGGTAGGTGTAAGCGAAGAAAGGTCAGGCAGCGTGAAAGCCGGTTTCAGTCCGACTTCAAATGCAAAGGAGTAGTCATCCGGCTGAACAAAATTGATCTTGCTGGCGTCATTTTCAGGAAGCGGCAAAGGCTGGGCAAAAATTTCCAGTTGCTCCTTACTCATATAGTCCGTCAGTTTCTTCTCAACGGTTTTCAGAACCTCATCGGTAAAAACTGAATTACCATACATTTTTTTGATCAGGCTGGTTGGTACCATTCCCTTTCTGAAACCGGGGATGTTGGCCTTTTTGCCATAATCTTTCAAAGATTTTTCAAAAGAAGGCAGATAATCACTTTTTTCAATTTTAACGATGATCTTATCATTCAGTAAACCGATATTTTCTCTGGTAACCGTACTCATATGAATTATTTTAAAGACCGCTGCTAACCGTCTGGCGCGAGTCGCCTTCTGGAAACGGGCTGCAAAACTACGAAAAAAGGATAAAGCAGAAAGCCTAAAGCAGAAGGCTTTAGAAATGGATGGAGACTTTTGGTTTTTAAGGTGTCTGCATTAGGCAAATTGCCGATTTCAGAGGAATCTGAAACAAAATAAGACTCAAAGCTGTTAATGGGTCTAATATTCACTTAAAACACTCAAATTCATATGGTTCAAACGAAAGGATATGCGGCTCAAACAGTAGAAGCCGATTTGGCACCCTGGAATTTTGAAAGAAGGGACGTTGGTCCGCAGGATGTTCAGCTTGAAATCGTCTATTGCGGCGTTTGTCATTCTGACCTTCATCAAATCAGAAATGACTGGTTCCCTGGCATTTTCCCCATGGTTCCCGGTCATGAAATTGTCGGAAAAGTGATTCAGACAGGTGCTCAGGTAAAGAAATTTAAAAAAGGCGAGCTGGCTGGTGTCGGATGCCTGGTGGATTCCTGTAAAACATGCAAAAACTGCAAACAGGGTCTTGAACAATACTGCCTGAACGGAGCTGTTGGCACTTATAACAGCCGGGGTAAAGACGGCGTTCCTACATATGGCGGTTATTCGAATAATATAGTGGTGAACGAAGACTTCGTTCTGCACGTATCTGACAAATTACCATTGGCAGCAGTGGCACCACTCCTATGTGCAGGCATTACAACCTATTCTCCGCTCCGTTACTGGAAAGTAGGAAAAGGACACAAACTCGCTGTACTGGGGCTTGGTGGACTGGGTCATATGGCTGTGAAATTTGGGGTTGCATTCGGGGCTGAAGTAACAGTGCTGAGTACATCTCCTTCAAAAGAAAAGGACGCCAGGGCACTCGGCGCTCATAAATTTGTTGTGACCTCTGATCCAAAACAAGTGGAGGCTGTAAAAGAATCATTTGATTTCATTCTGGATACCGTTTCTGCAAAACACGATATGACATTTTACCTTTCCATGCTGGCTACCAACGGAACGCATATCTGTGTTGGTGCACCTCCGGAGCCACATCTGATTCCGGCTTTTGCTTTAATGGGCGGACGTAAGAGTGTTTCAGGTTCGGGCATCGGCGGATTGCCGGAAACACAGGAAATGCTGGACTACTGCGCAGAGCATAACATTGTTTCTGATATTGAAGTGATTGATATCAAGAACATTCATGCTGCCTATGAGCGTATGCTGAAAGGAGATGTTCGTTACCGTTTTGTAATTGATATGGCTACATTATAACCATCATACGGAAGGCATAAATCTTTCCTGTGACTTTAATAAAAAGAGGCTGTCTCAAAAGTAATTTTGAGCAGCCTCTTTTCGTGCGGGTGATAGGACTCGAACCTACATGCCTTACGGCGTCAGATCCTAAGTCTGATACGTCTGCCAATTTCGCCACACCCGCCTAACGCCTAACGCCTAACGCCTAACGCCTAA
>Ga0206961_1174_pt1 | contig 11346 bp, 14 predicted proteins | sample Alteio_BWOrgHeat_30_FD_153238 | JGI IMG/M metagenome (GOLD analysis project Ga0206961, IMG submission 153238) | Enriched cells from forest soil in Barre Woods Harvard Forest LTER site, Petersham, Massachusetts, United States -... | ecosystem: Environmental > Terrestrial > Soil > Temperate forest >...
GAATACCAGGACTATCTGAGTGCGATGAGATTTGAAGACAACGATCAAAAACTGGGCAACTACTACGCTCGCAAGGGCTCGCAAGCTCACCAGCTGATAGACCAGTTGGAAAAGGGGCGTCAGGTGAAGGATACGGAGATCAACCGGGTGCTGGACAATAGCGACTCTGAGAAGTACGACGATAGACCCCCAGTTCCGCTGGATGACGAGACGGGGAACGGCTATTGAATGGAACGTAGGTTGTAAAAGGCCACCATAGTTCGTCCTGTCTCGTGACCGTGTAATATTGACTCCAATATGCATACGATGTGTGGCGGATAGCTGGTCGCGTGCGAGGATGCCGGCTGATGATCGCTGTTGGAAGTTGTCCGGGTGTCTCCAAAGCCCGCGCGCCCTCTTGACTGCGTGCGCGTATTTCGGACGCGTTGTTGTGTGAAGTGCTACTGATTCCCTCTCTTGTTGAGCCCGCCGAAAAATGCTTTTGCTTTGCGGGGTTCGATCCCGCAGTGTCATCCAACCCTCTTGTAATTCCATCCTCTGGCGATTGGACCAGAGCAGCTGCGGCGGTTTGGCCGGTGACTCGGAATGCGTGGCGGCAGGTGAACTGCGCGATGGCGGTCTGCCTTCGCCCTCCGCTTGATCATTCCGAAAGACATCGAACCGCATCATGGGTTTGTCTGTGAGCTTGTCGCCTTCATGCTGCGGAACAACCGCCCCTTGTTGTCGCCGGCGATGCCGGCCATGTAAGCCTCCAGGTTGCGGTCAAGATTCGGATGGCAGGGTACGGCTCGCTTACGCCCCAGAGACGGTTCCTGACATTCGGAATGCCGCCGGCGCGTCGTGCTCCTTGAGAGAGCGAAGCGCAAAGTTAATGCGAGGAGCCTCTGTTGTTGCGTTGCGTCCGGGCGCTCTTTCTTGTAGCCTTAGATAGTTTACGAGACAATTGTCAATCATTATGGCACCAAAATAAACCGTAACCTGAACGGGTCAGCTCACGGAACCTCGTTTCGGCGCCGAACTCACCCTGGCAAAAAAAGGAGCTTTGTCATGCCCCACCGCTTCCTCATGGCTCTGCTTGTCTGCAGCTTGACCGCGGGACTAAATGGATGGGCTTTCGCCGCCTCGAATGCGTGCCCCGGCGGGTACTCCTCGCGCTTTCTGATAACTGGTGACGTGCAAAATCCGACGACCTACGACGAAGATAGTCTGAGTGCGCTGCCGCATTCTATCGAGAACGTCACTTTCCTTACCAAGACGGGGCCGCAAAGCGGCTCATTCCAGGGGGTGCTTTTGTGGGATTTGCTGAACAAAGCGGGCATCAAAAGCGACCCCAAGCGGGACGGTCAGTTCCAATACGTCGAGGTTACAGGCACCGACTGCTACCAGGTAGTGCTTGCTCTGGGAGAGCTCAACCCAGGGTTTGGCGGAGAGCAGGTTCTTGTCGCCGACCGTCAGAATGGTTCACCGCTGGGCCCAGATGCCGGATTTGCCCGCCTAATAGTGCCTGGGGATAAATTCGGGGGGCCGGGATGCTTTTTGGATCACCACGATCAAGGTGCTCTCCGGTCCTCCACCTAGCGCCTCGCATGACCGCGACCCCTGAAACACTGCCGCTGGAATGGAAGTCTCTCGTACAGATTGTTAATGGCGGCGTGCGCGACGCTCAGCGAGGTGACCAATGGCTGACAAGCAATTACCAATTCCAGACGCCACAAAGAACGATCCAAAATCCTTCGAACTCCTGAGAGTGTGGGTAGCCAGCAAGCAGCAGCACTTAAGCTTGCGGATGGGTGTTTGGAAAGACCCAACCGCCTGGGGAATTTTGCTGGCTCATGTTGCAAGGCATGTCGCGAACGCTTATCAGCAGGACGCCGAGCTTGATCCGCTCGGGGTGTTAACGCGAATCAAGGCCGGTTTTTGCGCCGAATTGCGCTCAGCAATTGATGAGCCTTCTGGTCAAATCGTTCATTGATGATAGCGGCTGGCGTGGACGGAGACAAAGGACGGCGAGGCGATGGAACCCGAGCAACTGGCTAGGACCTCCGGAACGCCGATCGAATCTGATCCCTCTCGCCTCGCCGCACGGGTTAACTGGCTGCGTACAGAGCGCGGATGGACCTTGGCTGAGCTTTCGAGGCTGACCAAACTCTCGAAGCCGCATCTATCCCGTCTGGAAAGCGGGCAGCGCCAGCCCTCGCTGGCGGCGCTTCTGGCGCTGGCCCGCACCTATGAGGCGCCTCTGCAATCGTTGCTCGACTCGGGAGCGCAGCCGGAGCCGTCGCCGGTAGTCATCCCGGGAACCGGGCGCAGATTCAACGAAGCAACGGATTGCGTTATCGGGCGATCTGGGGCGGCGGTGCGCTGGTAAATTTAACCGCGGTGCATGTGACCGGGCCGCGCGGGCGCCGGCAACCGGTGCTGGCTCACCACGATGGAGAGGAATTGCTTTACAGGGTACTACTAGGCAGATTGATTTAGAAATACACGCTGAGGGAAGGATGCCGACGGCACACGCGGCTGATTTTCCAATGGGTTTGTGCCTTCGGTGCATCCTGACGAAAAAGCGACGTGCATAGTGTTTTCGTGCGCCATCTTTTCGGACGTGCCCTGTTCCCGAAAATCGTCGGCAAACACTGCTGAGGTCGGCGTTTTCCGCCAAAAGGAAGGCCGCGGCATACCCGGCCTTAAGGTGTAAAATTGCACGGTTCTGCCTGGAAACCTTAGCAGCGGGTGACACGCGATCCGCAAAATCCCACCACCGCGTGCGCGCTGTCCCCACGTTAAAAATGAAGGCTGAAGATTTCATCGTTGCCAAACGTCCCCGGCTGGACGAAGTCTCGAACTTTCCCAAGGTCGCAATCGCTGATTACGAACGGCTCCTCAACCCGATGAAGGATACGCTGCAACTGGTGCAGCAAGCCTACCTGGGAAGGACCGAGCGCGCGGTGGTCGTGCTCGAAGGATGGGACACCGCCGGTAAGGGCGGAGTCGTTCGGCGCCTGGGATGGGTCTTGGATCCCCGCAGTTTCAAGGTCCATCCGATCTCCGCACCCTCGCCACGGGAGCGTACTCAGCATTATCTCCAGCGGTTTTGGGAAAAGCTTCCTAGCCAGGGTCAGATAGTGGTGTTCGATCGCTCCTGGTACGGCCGGGTTCTGGTCGAGCGGGTCGAAGAATTGGCCGCCGCGAACGAATGGAAAAGAGCCTACCGTGAGATTAACGAATTCGAGCGGACGCTGGTGGCCGACGGCATCCGGCTGGTGAAAATCTTTCTCCACATCACCCCGGACGAGCAGATTCGCCGCTTCAAGGATCGTCTGACCAATCCACGCAAACGTTGGAAGCTATCCTACGAGGACTTTCGCAACCGCGATCGATGGAGGGACTACGAAGTGGCGATCGAGGACATGATGGAACAAACCTCGGCCAAACACTCACGTTGGTATCTGGTGCCCGCCAACAACAAGCCGTTCGCGCGGCTCGCCGCGTTCAGCATCGTCACCGACCGACTGGGAGAAGGCGTGCCCCTGGAACCGCGTCCGCTTGATCCCAAGACCGCCAAGGCGGCATCACGGCTGGTTCGCCCCCAGCGCTGAAAATGAGCCCCATCACCTAACCTCTCCCAGGTCAGAGAGTGACTGTCGATTTTCTCACGCCCGATCTCTCTATCTCGGTTTTTAAACCATATTAACGCTATTTCCAGCGCTAGCCCTCAAAATTTTGACGCTGGGGAGCCCATGTCCGGCGAGCACGAAGATCTACCCCTTGATCGCCAGCTTTGAGAAGACTTCGGCCGATTTGCAGACGGCGCTGGCGCGCTCCACTCTCGCATCGGCTCAGCTTATACTGAGCTGAGTCCAGGCTCCCCAATGACCCACAAGCTGGACGCGACGCTGACAGAACTCACCGACGCCTCGCGTTCGATCCACGATCTGGCCGACTATCTGCAGCGTAACCCCAGCGTGCTTATTCGGGGCAAATACGCGCCCGACGGAAATCGGTAAGGCTTATGAAGAGGGATCTGTCAGTCACGCTCAGTCTAGTGTTGTGCGCCGCCGGATGTTCCTTTATGGCCCCGCAACCCGATCGCACGCAGTACTTCATCCTGTCCCCAGTGGCGTCAAGGGGTTCGACCGGCGTTGCCGCCGCGTCCCAGACATCGACCGCGCGTTTTCGATCGGTCTCGGACGAATCAAATTTCCCAATTATCTCAAGCGGCCCGGGGTGGTTACGCGGGCCGCGACCAACCGCCTGATGGTCTCCGATTACAAGCGATGGGCCGAGCCGCTCGATGGGAACTTCGAAAGCACCCTGGCCCAAAATCTCTCGGTAATGCTTGGGGCGCAGAAATCGTCCCGTATCCATGGTATGCCGACTCTCACGTGGATTACCAAGTCGAGGTCTGGGTTTCCCGTTTTAATTTCTGAGGAGGGTGCCTCGCAGCTATTGGCGTGTGGGTGACCGAGAGCGGGCAGAACGCGTCCGAATTGGCGAGCGGACAGTCCAGCGGAAGCGCCCCGGGTTCAGGCGGGCGATGACGGCCCGTCGGCCGCGCTCAGCCGCGACCTGGGCGACATGAGCCGTCAGATCGCAGACCGGATTGCCCAACTCAACGCGATGCAGAAACCCGGCCCCGCCCAGCTCAGTCCTCCCGGCAAGCAGGGCTCTGGTTGGCGGCCGCACCTCATCTTCCTTAACCAGTTCGCCGCTGATCTTTCGTAGCCTATCGAGCGCGACGGACGTGGGCACATAGAATACGTTCCTACCCAGGTAGTTGCCGAATACTTCGTAGAGTGCTTGCAGAAGTCGAGACTATAGCGCTGATACTGGCGGAGCCGCGCTAGGGTCAGAGAAGCTCGGCCGCCTGGATGACGGTACGTTGGAGGCTTCGCGCAAGACGCGCTTGCTCCGCTCCATTTGTCCACGCGGACTAGGTGGTGACGAAGCCGATCCAGTCACTCTGTTAGAGATCTTCGAGGCACTGGCGCGAATCGACACGCCTCGGCTAGTTGGGTGGTTGGGACCTGGCGTACAGTAGCGCGTTTGCAGGCGCTTCTTGCCTAGCCGGTGTGCTCAGCGGATTTTGCCAACGGCGTCCCGCGTATGGCTGGGTTGGCGCCGAGGGGCCGGGCCAAAACCGTCGGTTGCGGCTATCGCGTGAAAAGACGTTGGGGTTTGGGGAGCCGCCGGCGTGCTGCCTTCATGCCGTTCGGCATCGGCCGCTTCACGCCGTCGACCGGATTGGCGGACACGGCGTTACGCTCGCAGAGATAATCAGACAGTGAGGACAGGGCCAAGAGCTTGCATCGGATACTGATGGCGACAGGCCGCGGGTCCTCAAGGTCCTTGCGCTAGGCGATGACATGGGCACGGGCCACGGTGCGCAACTCCGCGGGCCCGCCGAAGCCGGCGAAGGCGCGGAACTCAGCGACGTCCATCCCATAGGCCCGCCGTGTTTTTGGGATTGGTGATATTCGCGAGCCATTCGAGATCGGCCGGCACCTCGGCCAGATCGCCGTACTGAGCCGCCGTCAGGGAACGCTTTTCAACTGGCGGGCAACACAACGGTCATTGGCCGTGCTGCTCGTAGCGCTGATTTCGATTCTTGGGATCGTTGCTTTACTTGCGATGGTTTTTCGGCAAAGCTTCTTTACGATCATCAGATGCTTTCAGTAACGGCGATGATGCAAAACTTGCGGGTTCGCCAGGCACAGATATTGAGTTTCACCTGCGCGACCCTGCCGTAAGAAGAAGGGAGTGTGCGATGCGCGCGTTGCACCTTAGGTTTATTGTGACGGTGGTCGCAATCTGGATCATCGGAACTGCGCGAGTCTTCGCGGCCGCCGATGCAGGGATAAGCCCGACGGAGGCCCTGGAGCGGCTGATGTCGGGCAATGAGCGTTTCCAAAACGACAAGACCGGCCATCCGCTCCTTCACTCCAAGCGGCGCGAGGAGCTGGTCGGCGGTCAGTCACCATTCGCGGTCATTCTTTCGTGCTCGGACTCGCGCGTTCCCCCGGAGCTGATTTTCGACCAGGGGTTGGGCGGTCTCTTCGTCGTGCGCATCGCGGGCAACACCGCCACCCGGGCCGGACTCGAGAGTATCGATTATGCGGTCACGCATCTGGGCGCAAACTTGATCATGGTTCTAGCAGGCTGCGGAAAAACCGGGTTGGCTGAGTTATTTTGCTCTTCCGGGTGAGTTTTTTCGGGTGTATAGGAGGCTGAGGGGAGTTTATTTGGTTCGTGGAGGCCTAGGTTTGAGTTGGAGAGGGCTTTTGCGGGTGCCAAAAGTGGCTCTTTCAGTGCTCTGCAGGGCCTGCACCGGATTGTCTTTTTGAGTCAGGCGAGCGCGGCGATGTTGCGCATCCTGACCAGGTTGTAGGCGGCCAGCGCGAAGGTGAACATCCATCCGACGCGAGGGGCTCCGCGGTGACGGGTCTTGCGCGCCCAGCGACGGTCTTGAGCCAGCCGAAGATTTCTTCGATGCGTTTGCGTTTTTGTTGGCTAATCACATAGCCGGGATGCCGCGTGGTGCGTTCGTCGATGATGCTGGTGGGCTTGCGCGCGATATGGGGAGTTACCTGGTGGTCGCGCAACTCTTGAACAAATTCCTTGCGGTCATACCCTTTGTCGGCACCCAAGGTGATCCGGTGCTGTCCAGCGATCTCTTCAACCATGGTTACGGCGGCCTGCGGCTCGGCGCGGCCCTCCGCCAGCGTCACGCAGCCGTTGACCGCCAAGCCATTGCGATTCTCCATCAGCGCATGTCCCATGAAGCTGAGCTTGGCCTCTTTGCCCGCGCCCTTGCGGGCCAGTCGCGCCTGGGGATCGGTAGTTGATTGGTGGGTGTCGTTGCTGCGCTGCTCGCCATGGAAGTCAACCGTGGGATTGCCGGGGTCATCAGGCGGCTGTTGGTCACCTCCATCCTTGCGTTTGAAGCTCTTGTGGCTGGCCCACGCCTCGATCAGCGTACCGTCGACCGAAAAATGCTCGGTGGAGAGCAGGTCCCGGCTGCGGGCTTGAGCCAGCACCTCGGCGAACAACGTCTTGGCGCCCTCACCGGCTAGCAGCCGCTCGCGGTTCTTGGTGAATACCGTCACGTCCCACACTACATCGTCGATGTTCATTCCCACAAACCAGCGAAACAGCAGGTTGTAGTCCAACTGCTCCATCAGCATCCGCTCGCTGCGCACCGTATAAAGCACCTGCAGCAACAGCGCTCTCAACAGTTTTTCCGGTGGAATCGATGGCCGTCCCACTTTCGCATACATCGCATCAAATTGCGGCCCCATATTGCGCAACGCCACATCAACCATCGACCGAATCGCTCGCAACGGATGGTCCTTGGGTACTCGCTTCTCTGCCGATATGTAGCTGAACATCCAACTCTGCTGGTGATCGGTACCCCGCATCCCTCAACGTCCTCACCACTACAAATTTATACCATCATCTATATATACTTTCTCCGTGAGGAATGCTAGTTTTTCCGCATCCTGCTAGGGCACGACAAGTGCGGCGCGGTCAAAGGAGCGATAGGCGAGTGCGCAAGCAAACCGGATACCGGACTGCCGGAAATCTTCGCCAACATCTGCCCGGCGGTTGCCCTCGCGCGCAACAAAAGCGGCGACAATCTTGAATCCCGCGCGATCGATCTCAACGTGATTGAGCAGATGAAAATTCTTAAGCAATCGCCGTTGTTCGAGAAGCGCGTCGCGGACGGCAGCCTCAAAATCATCAGCGCCCGCTACAACCTACAGAGCGGCAAAGTCGAGATTCTCGATGCCGGTAACTGAACCAGGCAAGCGCATGCGAATGCCGGTTGCAGGGCAACTCGGCGCGACGACATTTAAACAAATCCGATTGCTGCACGTGGTTTTTTGTCCGATCGGTCAAGTTGCGGTAGATTTTCTTTAAGGGGAGCCAGATCTATTTCACCACCGACTCAATGTTTCCCGAAAATCAGCTGCCGTTCATCATTGCGAAAGAGTGATCGTATCGTATTCCGGCAAGACGGCCATCAGGATTCAACAACTAAATTAGATCGTGGCAATGAGGTCTCGGGTGACCCAGTTTAGAGCAAGTTTCCTCCTGATCACGCTCGTCGCCACCGTCAGTTCTTACGCCAATGCGCAAGACTTGCCGCCGTTGGTGCATCTGACGGATGGCCGCGCGTTTAAGTATACCGTCAAGGCCGGCGACAGCCTGGTCAGCCTCGGCGCGCGCAATGGAATCGAAAGCGGAACCCTGGCAGCGATGAAGGGACTCAAACCAAAGACGCCATTGAAGCCAGGACAGCTGAGGTGAAGATCGTCGATCCGACGCTGCGATTCTTGCCCAGAGACTTCAGCCAGTCCTTCCTAATCGAAGTTTCACTTCGGAAACGATTCCTAAGGGATATCTCTGGTCGCCTGGACTTTGAGAGCGGTGCCTTTGGAATACGTCACGATGACGCGCTCGCCTCGCTTCACGAGCCTAAGATCTACGCCGCCGGGCGTTTAGTGTGATGACCTTATCGTGCCGCCTTACCGTGAAGGTACCCGCGTTGAGGTCCATCCTGACAACCCTGCCCGAAAAGGTCTCTATCGGAGCCGTTACGCGCGACGGCGGCGAATCAGCGGCAGCCACCTTACGAACTAACGCCGGCACTTCGATGCCCACGACCAGCAGGACTGCGGTCACAATCAAAACAGTACGCTTCATCCGGAATTACCGTTCCGAGCTACGGATTTTTAACAACCCCACACAGATCAAAGGTGTGAGCGAACCGGTTGGCCTGTACGAGGTTACAGGACTTGGTCCGCTACGCACGCGCCTTCAGGTGTCGGCGAAGCGCGGGCTGACTAGATTCGTGGGCCGGCACGCCGAGTTGGAGCAGATGAAGCAGGCACTGGAATTGGCGCGCGAGGGCCACGGGCAGGTCGTGGCGGCGATGGGCGAACCGGGGGTGGGTAAGTCACGGCTCTTCTTCGAGTTCAAAGCGGTCGCGCAAAGCGGTTGCATGGTGCTGGAAGCCTATTCGGTCTCGCACGGCAAGGCGTCGGCCTACCTGCCGGTCATCGACCTGCTCAAGAGCTATTTCGAGATCATCCCCGAGGACGACGAGCGCAAACGGCGCGAGAAGGTCGCCGGCAAGGTAGTGATTCTCGACCGAACGCTGGAAGACACCTTGCCATACCTTTATTCCTTGCTTGGCATTTCTGAAAGCGACGACCCGTTGGCGGCACTGGACCCGCAGACCAGGCGACGGCGCACCCTGGAGGCGATCAAGCGAGTCCTGGTGCGCGAGAGCCTGAGTCAGCCGCTGATCGTCGTGTTCGAGGACCTCCACTGGATCGATAGCGAGACCCAGGCCTTGCTTAATCTGATAGTCGATGCGCTGGCCACGGCCCGAATTCTGCTCCTGCTCAACTACCGCCCCGAATACCACCATCAATGGGGGAGTAAGACCTACTACGTTCAGCTGAGGCTTGACCCGTTGGGGCGCGAAAGCTCGGACGAAATGCTGACAATACTCCTTAATAACACCGCCGAACTGGTGCCGCTCAAGCGACTCGTCATCGAACGGACGGAAGGCAATCCATTCTTTATGGAGGAGACGGTCCAGGCCCTCTTTGAGGAGGGCGTTTTCGTGCGCAACGGAACGGTAAAGCTTGCGAAGCAGATTGACCAGATTCGGGTTCCACCCACGGTGCAGGCGATCCTTGCTTCGCGAATCGATCGCCTACCGGCTGCGGAGAAGGAGTTGCTGCAGACTCTTGCGGTGCTGGGCAGGGAATTTTCCTCGCGCCTGATCAAGCGCGTGGTCGATAAGTCAGATGAGGAACTTGACTCTATGCTTTTCGAGCTGCAGCTCGGCGAGTTCATTTACGAACAGCCAGCCTTTCCCGATATCGAATACATCTTCAAGCATGGCCTGACCCAGGAAGTCGCCTACGCCTCGGTACTCCTCGACCTGCGCGATATTCATTATTTCAGAAATGACCGCGTCAACTGGTGGTCGTGATGGCTCCTGTGCTGGTCGCTTCATCAGGTCTCCCTCGCCGCGCCTCCCGCATCCGCCGTAGGAGTAACAGACGTTCTACCGGTGCTACAAGTCTGTCCGGCTCTGACTCGGTTTACCTTGGAATCGGCCATAGGCGGTCCCAATTACCGGAGGCAAGGAGTAGATGAGGATTGTGGGCTGCCCACGCCTGCTGACGAACGGGTCGTTGACAATTGGGCATCAGAAAGGACGTTATCATTCATTAAATCTCGCGTGTTCGACCGGGCGCTACGCAGCGAGCTCGTCGAGCAATGCCTTGGCGTCCTTGAGGTCGGCGGTGTCGAAGCCTTCGGTGAACCAGTTGTAGATAGCGGATAGCATCGCGCGCGCCTCCTCCGTCTTGCCCTGGCTCTTGAGCAGGCGGGCGAGACTGGTCGTCGCGCGCAATTCCCAAAACCTTGCCTTCTGGCGGCGGGCGACGTCGATAGCAATGCGAAAACAGCGCTCCCCCTCCAATTCGGCACTATGGTCCTGCTTGAGCAACAACTCGCCGTTGAGTCGATGGAGTTCGGCTTCAGCGAGTCTCTCCTCGTTCTCTCCAGCCGATGCCAGGCCCTCGGCTACCACCCTCAGCCCTTCACCGGGCTGCCCATTTCTAGCGCAAGCCGCGGCCAGCATCAGGCAAACGATAGTAAATGGCATACCGCCGCGGGTCTTAAATGTTGGGAGGGCTTCTCTCATCTGGTCGAGCCCTTCTCCCGGTCGCCCAGAAATCGCTAGTGCCCAATTCTGGTAAAAGGTGGCAAGAACAAGAAAGAAGGGCATCCCATGCTGCCGGGCTAATGAGATCAGTTCTTCGGCGCGCTCCATCGTTGCCTGGCTGTCCAAAAGCAGCGAATGCAGGGAAGCGTTCAAAAGCAGGGCACCTGCGGTCCAAATGGGATCCGAGAGCTGACGTGCGGCGGCCAAGAGGTCGCGGCCCCTTCTTAGCGCTTGTGCTGGATAGCCGAGTCCCGCCAAGACAAAGACCAGCATGTTCCCGCGGGTAGCCCCACTCCGCGCGTTGCGAACCGATTCGAGCCCTAAGCGCTCGGCATCTTCCAAGTGTTTGCGAGCTTCATCGAGTTGGCCGGCGTCGAACAACGCGGTACCCAACATTGCATGAGCTTCAGCAAGAGCGCCAGCAGCCTCGACACGTTCGGCCAAATGAAGAGCCCTCTGCGCCAATTCGCGCACCGCGCGATACTCGTGTCTCGTTATCCGAAACGTGGCTGCGGACACGAGCGCCTCCGCTAGCTGCTTATCATCCCCAAGTTGCGCACATAAGTCCTGCGCGCGAACCAAGACCGGCTCTCGTTCAA
>Ga0206961_1175_pt1 | contig 11319 bp, 9 predicted proteins | sample Alteio_BWOrgHeat_30_FD_153238 | JGI IMG/M metagenome (GOLD analysis project Ga0206961, IMG submission 153238) | Enriched cells from forest soil in Barre Woods Harvard Forest LTER site, Petersham, Massachusetts, United States -... | ecosystem: Environmental > Terrestrial > Soil > Temperate forest > O...
GGATTCGCCAAAGTGACCGTTGAGTAGCTCGGGCCAAACTCAGTTAAGTTCGATACCTAGGTCCGATGCCACTCTTGCGGAAAATCCGGGCACTGATTTATGAAGTATTGAAAGCAATCTGGTGCGTTCAATTGATCTATCAGCTGACATGTCATCAAGTTTTGAAATGACGATGGCCGGTTGCATGTCAAACATCGCGATCAAAAATGACGATGGACCGCTCACGTCTATGGACCACTTGGCAATGACATCCTTAGGAAAGTGCTTTAAGTTCGACGTCACGATCGAGTCAGCCTCACATCTCTGCGAAAGGAAGGCACCCACGAGGGCAAGAGTGGGGAAGGCTCGATGCCGTTCCAATCTGTTCAAACCACGTGCTTCGTCAGGGCCGATGCTCGCGCATCCAGGCGCGCACTGCTTTATAAGCCTCATAGACGGTAGGAAACCCGTCTCCGAGGTTGTCCATCGGGTTACCGTCGGGGTCGGTTAAGAGAAACCTGGCTGTGGAAACGACGCCCTGGTGAACGCCACTGACGTCGCGAATCTTGAACCCAAGATCTTCGATTTTTTTAATCGTCCGGAGACGACGCGCTAGATGCCGACGTTGGCTTAGCCAAGCTTTCACTCGGCGTCGATTGTAGCACGTAATTAACGGGATGTTAAGATCGAGCAGTGTGTGCTGCTCAAGAATGAATTCAGAATTGAGGTGAAGCCTTCAACTCGCCCGCAATGAACTCCGAGAATGGCCTTATGTCGGCGCCGAACAATGCCGCTTCACAAGCGTCCGGATACTTTTGGCTCTCTGATACACGAACCACCGTCCAAGGACAACATGAACTTGCCAGCATCGTGTTCATCGTAAAGCGGGCGAGGCGACTGTTGCGATCTGGCAGCGGGTGGATGAACACGAAGAAGAAGTGACCGAGAATTGCCCGGACACACGGTTCAGTCTCGTTGTGCAGCCTCTCGATCAGTTTTTCCATGCAGTCCATTACCGACAATGTGCTGATAGGCTCCTGCCAGCCGAGCTGCTAACACAGGGGCCTGTTTCTCCACGACATGTCGCAAAACCGTCTGAGGATTCGCTGCTTGAAGGGCGCCAACCGCTAGTTCCTTGGCCTCGGTGAAGAATCGAGCAGTGGCGAGGGCGAGCGAGGCTTCAAGGCTCATGCACCAAACTCCGTTCACCTTCTGTCGGTTCGGCGGCAGTTCAGCTTGGCGCATCGGAAATATCGATTTTCTGTTCGGAAGCTGCACGAGGTTATTGTCGTGCCTGTTGACAATAATCGAAATTTGGGTGGGAACAGTGGTGAGCCCGGACTGGACGCGAAGCGAGGCCTCTGATGAGAGGCAGTAATCTTCCCCAAAGCGGCTCTCCAAATACTGAGCGAGGAAAGCCCAGAAGTGAACCATCCAAGCCGATGAGCCATCTTGAACGAGCGGGTTCGAGATGTAGTACCAGCCCTTGATAATTTCCTCTAGAAATCCTCTGTCGCGTAGCAACTTGCGCTGAATGTCGGGCAAGTTAGGGCCACGCACGATTCCGTTCACTTCCACGGCATTCATCGCCGTGAGTGCTTCGGCTATCTTGACGTTAATGGGTTTCTTATAGGGGGCTGCCACGAAGACAAGTGTATTCTCACGAACTAATGCAAGTTAATCTTCTGTAACTAAGGCAAGTTGATTCTCGAGAACTACGGCACGTTTATTCTCAGGGACTTTGACGAGTTGATTCCCGCCGATGCTGTTGAAGCGGCTGCCTCTGCGACTTTCGCGTCGATTTTGGCTTCAAGCCAAAGTGTGTGCGCAAGCTTAATCGCAAGTCACACCGGCCCACGAGATTCAAGGACCGAAGGGCTACTCAATCTGTCCGGCCATTCGGCCCAATCCTAGCCAAAATATACGACAGCGACCCCTTCGGAGGTGTCGGTATACGAGGTGTAACCAGCGCCATCTTGGATGGACCGCGCACGCTCCAGACTCACCACGACGGGCCTCGATGTCGGGAAAAATCGGCGTTCGCCCGTCCGAATATCCAAAGTTTACGTCTGCCCCGACTTCGATGAGCGCCCTCGCTGCCTCGACATGACCGAGCTTTGCCGCGACCCACAGGGCCCTCTTGCCCGTGTCGTCCGAAGCGTCGATGTTTGTCACAAACTTGATGCCATACGTTAAAGCGCCGACGGAGTTCTTGCGCACCGCTTCGAGCAGGTAGTAGTCGTCCGATTGCCACCTAAATAAATTCAACACCCTATGCTACTGGCTTATTAATCTCGTCGAAAAGACAGCTCCAAGCGAACCTATCACGATGAACTTGCGAAGTCGTGACCAGAGTTTGAAACCAGGTCTCAAGTCGCGATTTCCCAGGACCGCTTGTTCTCGTCATGGATTAGGATGGGAAAGGCGTCGCAGTTGGTCTCGTCGTGCGGAGCCTATGAGGACCCGGTCGGATCCTCTGACAGCAAAGCATTTGGACGGTCAGTCCACCGGGCAAGAGCCGCCTCTCGCTCAATTGCCGCCAGTCGCCGAACCAATCCTACAATAGCCGTTGCTACGGACGCAAACTCTGACGTGATATGCGGTTTGGCCGCCGGGGATTTCGCGAGTTCAGGTGAAGTGCGCAGAATCTTCCGATCGACTAGTAAATTTACTGGAACCCATGCGAAGCTTTCGCAGTCGGACTCGGGTGAAGTTCGAAACAGCCAATCGATCTGGTCATTATGCTCATTTGGATTCGCTTCGCGGACTTGCTGCGGTGTACGTCGTTTTGGGGCACGCTTGGTTCACGGTTTGGCCGGAGGTCATGTATCGCGAGAAGCCGAGCGGTTTAGTGTTGGCCTTAACCTCTTGGTTGCGATACGGACATGCCGCTGTCGCCTTCTTTATCGTCTTATCTGGCTACGTGCTCGGTATGCAAGTCGTTCGATCGGGAAATCTCATAAAGGGTTCGGCTTGGAGTTTCTACAAGAAGCGAGCCTGGCGAATCTTGCCGCCTTACTACTTTGCCCTCATTATTAGCCTCCTGCTGCTTACCTGGATCAGATACCCTTCCCACACACTCTATGACGGGTCGCTGCCGGTAACGACGCAAGGAATCCTTTCTCATTTTCTGCTGATTCACAACTTTTGGACGAAAACGCGCGCGGAGATCAGCGGACCGTTTTGGTCGATCGCAGTCGAGTGCCAGATTTATTTGGCCTTTCCGTTAATGGTTTGGGTGGCCCAGCGTCGAGGCTGGCTCGTCGCCCTCGGCACGGTGGTCCTGGCCGCGTTACCAAGCTGGTTTTTGCTGAGAAAGACGGACCACTACGACTTGATGCCGCTGTTATATGTTTGCTTTGGCTTCGGCACCTTAGCAGCCGCGGCGACCCACGACCCTGCCTTGCAGAAGGTCCGAGATCTTCCGTGGAAATGGATTTCATCGACTGCATTCGGGTTATTCGTCCTCTACACGGTTCGTGCGGGGACCGAGGCCCTCATTCATGTCTCATTAGGTGAAATCCTGTTCGGGATCGGTGCCGCCGGAGGAGTTATCCTCATGGCCAATAACCCCAACGGCTGGGTCGTGCAACGACTGTCGAGCCGGCCGCTTGTGGCCATCGGGACTTTCTCCTACTCCTTGTATCTGATTCACTCTCCTTTGCAGCAACTTTTTTGGCAGTTTGTATTAGATCCTTTGCACTTGCCTAAACCGGCAACGTTCGGATTGTTGGCGTTTGCTGGCACACCGCTTTTAGTAGCTGCCGCGTATGGGTTTCATTTGCTTTTCGAGCGACCGTTTATGTCGCAGCGCCAGAGGCTGGCCGAGAGAGAGGCCATTCACGCAATGCCGAGCAAGTCGCCTTCGAGAAGCCTGCAGAAAGCATACGCTGATGTGCCCCACCAAGAAGCTCCAACCCTCTTAAGACATGGCTCAACCGTGGAAACCGCCAATCATCAAGAGCTGAGCCTCCGTGACATTGAAACAGAATCGCCTTACCTAGGTTAACACTGGATTGCGAAGGGTAGTAAGAGGACCGGGCTTCATTTCGGGGGCCATGAATTCCGCGAACGGCCAGATCTCGCCGCCAAAGGGGACTGCTTCGCAAGGTTCGGTTACCGTTGGAACTCCGATTCCAGGGCCTCTACCTAGGCACATTTCATAATTACAGGCATCAAGTTCACTGTGATGCGCACGAGGCGACTGTTAGGATCTCGTAGGCGGTGCAGGAAAACAAAGAATCAGTCAATCATCAATAACTGCTACAATGCCTCTTCACGACGACTAAGATGCATTAAGGCGCCGACTTTTAGGCGCGTTGACTTCACGGGGATGCCTTACAAGTAATCCATTATCGACGGATTAGCCAAGATATCTGAGTAGATCGGTGTTCCTTCAGGCTACAAATGCCTCTCAATATCATAAGCGAAGTGCATGCTATGGCGTGGCTTGTCGAGATAGACAAGTAAAGGTGGAAGCTGGTTAGGGTTTGAAATCGCACAAGAGAATCTCGTCGAGCCAGCGATTCCTCGGTAACATGGGCGCGTGAATTCGACCAGGGAAAAACCCCACATAGAACACTTGGACGCTATGAGGGGCATCGCAGCCGTCTTTGTTTGCCTACATCATGGTTGGCTAACGATTTGGCCCGAGACGGAAGGAGTTAGCGCTCCAGGTCTTTGGCACCCCCTTACGATTTGTTTGCGCTACGGTCACTTCGCGGTTACCTTTTTCATTGTGTTAAGCGGCTACGTACTTGCTCTCCAAGTCGTTAGATTCGACAACACTCTAAAAGGCGGTCCATGGGAATTCTACAAACGAAGGGCGAAGAGAATCATCCCTCCGTACTGGTGTGCGCTTGTACTGTCTCTCATAATTGACCACTTCATTCGGTATCCGTCGCACACAATTTACGACACACTGCTGCCGGTTACAAATAAAGGGATCGCTACTCATGCTCTGATGATCCACAACGTCTGGAGCGATACCCGCCAGAACATCAACGCGCCCATGTGGTCGGTGGCTTTGGAGTTCCAAATCTATCTCACATTCCCTCTGATGGTTTGGATGGCAAAGCGCTTCGGCTGGCTCAAGTGTCTAGGTGTTGTCTCATTAATTGCTGTCCCCATTTACTTCGCGATTCGTCACAGCCAATACAACTACCTCATGCCGATGTATTACGTCTTCTTTGCGATGGGAGCGGTTTCAGTTGCTGCGACAAACGACTCCACTTTGACGCGCCTGCGCGATTTGCCGTGGCGCGCGGTCATTGGGGTTTGCTCAATCGCCTTCTTGGCACTTTTGTGGAAGCTCGGAGCACATATTTATGGGGCGTATGTTGTTCCAGAAGTGATCTTCGCAGTCATAGCCGCTGCTATGCTTTTGGTTTTAGCTAAGAATTCGGGTGGCTGGTTCGTGAGGGCGCTGTCGTGGAAGCCGCTGAGGTGGCTTGGCGCTTTTTCTTATTCGCTCTATCTGATTCACGTGCCTGTTCAACAATTTATTTGGCAGACGATCTGCGATCCCCTTAACACAACTCCACAGGTGAAGTTTCTAGTGCTGGAGATCGTCGGCACATCGATCATCGTTGGCATGGCATTCCTATTCCATGTTGCATTCGAGAAGCCATTCATGTCGACACGGCAGAAACTGGCCGAGCCAAAACTCTAGACGCCAAATATTTGTCCCACGGCGACTAAGTCAGCGTCGTGGATGATTGTTGGATCGAGGAACTCTACGGTTTGACTCGATTCCCTACCTGCTCCCAATAATTGTCTCGTATTGGAGATTCACTTGTCCCAATGTGTCCATTAGCAAAGTTGCCGCCACCGCCGCTGGCCTGAACCCTGATGCCGAGTGATGAAAGGTGGCCGGCAATGGTGTGAGAAAGTGAGGCCGCCAATTTGTTTTGGCCCGAGATGTTGTAGTGTGGGTTACCGGCCGCTATAAAGTCGGCGGAGAGGAAGAATCCATTCGTGTAGTCGTCGAAGAAGATCCTAGAATCACCTCGCGCTGAAACGACAGAGGCAATCGTTGTCTCGTAGGTCGATTGACCGGGAAGGCCGAGGCATTCTATGACTGGCGACGGACCGTACTTCGTGCGAATCGCGTTGAGCAGATCGTTGTAGCCGATTGCAAGATTTGTAGTTGAAACGCCTGCCGTTTGATCGTTGGAGCTACCATCCAGGACAATCACTGTCGGAGCTAAGACCGGGTTCCACGCTTGGAGCGTGCCGCTAAGCTGCATTGTATAGAGGAAGGTTGTCGGCATTGTCGGAACATTTCCGAACGCGTTTGGCGCAAAAGGTGAGCCAGGATTGTTGGCATATATTCCCTGAGAAGGGAAGGCTGTTATGAACGGTCTGAGGCCGAGGAAGTTGGCGATCTGCATTGGCCACCCTCCGTGGGCGTACTCATTGGTAATGTTGTTTCCTGAGATGCTAAGGCAGTTGTATGTGTCTTCATTGGAATCGCCTACGAATTCAATCCAATTCGGGCTAACGCTTGGAGTGATCATCGTCGCTCCTGAATCGAGCACCAGCCCTAGGAACACGCATGCGCTCTGCTGAAGCGTCCACAGGTCTCCATCGGAAACGACTGACGCCGAATTGCCACTATCGAGCCCTTCGACGGTAAGTGTTAGAGTATGTGAGGTCCACTGTGTAAACGCGTTTCCGTTTACCGTAGGCAGCGTTAGGGCCTGAATTCCAGAAGCTGGAACTGTGAACCTCGTCCAGGGCCCTCCGTCCAATGAGTAGACGAGGTCTGGGTATTCATTTGCTGATAACTGATTCCCGACTTGAAACAGCAAATTAATCGTCGGCGACGACGTGCTCGAGCCCGTCCAGGAACATACGACTTGACAACCTGCGTTTATGCAGAATTGCTGAGCCAAAGCCCCCGATCCGGACAATTGCCATCGGCCGTTGTAAATGAAGTTGGAGTTGTCCGAAGTGATCCAAGCCGTGGACGTGTAGCCGATGCTCGACGGGTCGGCTATCCCCCCAGGTGTGTAAGTGTGCGACGCGGTGAGATTAACCGAGCTCGTTGTCGTCGGCGGAAGGTACGTAGCGACTTGCGAAGCGTTGGTCGTCGATCCGTTCCCGGTAAAGGTCAACGTAGATGGCGTCCATTTGCCACCAGCAGACCCGTCCGATGGCGTGATAACTAGGTTTACGGCATTGGCCAAGTAGCCGTTTGGCTGAAACGTGAAGATGACCGCACCCGCTTGGCCGGAGGGCCCTTCCATGGTGTAGGCGGTCGCCGGCGAACTCGTCGTCGGATTCCAGGTGATCAGCTCGTAAATCGAGTGCGGCCCGCTTGTCGTTCCGAAGACGGCAATGCCACTCTGACCCCCTGTAGACTGAGCAGAGAGCTGCAGGCCGCTTGTCGTGTCGTTTGTGACAGTAAACGTTGTGCCTACTTGAGTACTCCGCGCGAGTGAGCTCCCCGATCCAGTCGTATTGTAAATTGCGACCGACAGGGTTGTATGCGAGCTATCGGCAGAGATGACCTGAGCATAAAGATCGTAAGTTGTCGACGTGCTCAGACTAATGGCTGGGCTCGTGCCAAGGTTCGTACTTGACCCCGAGACGCTGGAATTGATAGTCAAGTGGTTAAAGTTGATCGAGCACCAGTAGAAAGTGCCTGATCCGCTGTACCGAAAAATGCATTGAGGCTGGTTTGTGTTGGCCCCGGTCGCATCGTTGTTAAAGAAGATGTCCACGCCGGACGCCATTTGATTCTCCCCGGTGGGCCGCAGGAACTCAAGACCAGATGGCGTAACACTTCCATACGTCAAAGCTGACGAAGTCGCGGTGAATGGGTTCGTCCCGGGCGAAAGCCATCCGTCCATGTTTCCACTCAGCCCACCGGCAGCCCAGTTGGACGTATGAATGATGCTTTGCCCGAAACCGAGTGTCGAGAGGCAGAGCAGCCAGATCAGAAAGACAACACGGCTCAGCGAGCGTCCCCACCCGGAGCATGGTGGCTGGGAAGGTGGAACTGAAGCCGTGGGAAATGATCGGGAGACCTTGGTGAGTGACGCTGGCGGCAAATTGAGTTGGGCGACCGCGAATTCGGCGCCGCGACAACGCGCGGCGGCAACGTCTGTAAAGATCATTGGAACCTCCTCGGAGAAACAGAAATCTCCCCGCATGCGGGGAAGTGAATGTGAATGAGTTGATTGGGATGGATTCGAATACCGCGACGTGCAAGACGAAACCGGCGTGGATCTATCACCTGGCGGCGAGGCATCCTTGGTCACCCTACGACGAACGCGATGGACGCGCCGGTTGATCCGTTTCCTACAGCGTAGATCTTCGTGATTCCAGGTGGGAGCTGAAGCAGCGTGCCCGCCACGTAGAGCATCTGGACCCCGATTTGTCCGCCGCCGTCGACTTTCAGGGTCGCGGTTGCGCCAGGGGCGAGGTTCATCCACAGGTATTTGGGAGATGGCGGCAGGCCGTTCGAGACGGTCCAATCGGTGCTCGCCGTCCAGCCGCTGGGGGGAAGTGCCCAAACGGAGCCGGCGGGAACCGTGGCCACTGCCGACGTTCCGGACGCGGCCGCCGCCGTGATCACGGAGCCGGGAGCAATCGTGTAGGAGATGCCGGCGGCAAACGCGGTGGGACTCGCCGCCGTCGGCGCCGGATACCCGGCGGCGATTCCGCTGCCGGCGCCGGTGGAACTGTCGTAGGTGCCGACCGGCGACTCGGTGGCCGAGCAGTTCATCTTGATGACGAACGAGCTTTGGGATGCTGCGACCGCGGAGAGCGCGTTGGTGCCGTCCGGCTTCGTCTGGGTCAGCAGCCAGCCGAGGCCGACCGGCGTCGCTGCCGGTAGCGTCACGGTGGCGTTCGGCCAAGGCACGCCGGCGGCGTCGACCAATTGGACAAGCTGGCCCTGGTAGTTTCGAACCTCGACGACGGCGGTGCCGCCGGTGGCAGAGTAAAACGCCGCCTGACTCGGCGCAACCATCGTGCCGGGCGGGTTCGTCTGGTGGCTGCCGACGGTGAGCCACGCAGCAATAAGAGAAAGGATCATAGTTGTCTCCTTGGGAAAGCAAACAGGGAAGTCAAGAGCATCAACCGGGATGAGTCCGTTCGTTGGTGGTCGATTGGGTCGTAACGAGCAAACCCGTTGAGCGAAAGAGTTACCCTCATAGGCCTCCACGGAGAACGGTTTTCATTGACCGCGCCAAGGGTCACAATGTGTACCGACCTCGATGACCGATATTCCTGATGCATCTCAACCTGATGAACCGCTCCACTTCGAGCACTGGGCGGCCCTGATCAGGGTCCAAGCCGACTCCACCTCGGCTTTAGCCGCGTTCAAAGTGATGGCCAGAGCATGGCCGACCACACCCGACGATGAATTTCCGTTCCAGCGAGCCCATCACCCCACTATGGAGACAGGACGGCCGATCGCTGTTCAGATTGACCTTACAGAGCCTAAAGGCGATCACGATCATTGCCTCTTCAAGTCAGATGAGGACGAGGATGGCCGCAAGTAGGCGGGTCAGAGGCGGCATCAGGACTACCTACCAGCCAGGGCCGAAAGAATCAACTTCATCCCGCAGACGCTTTGGGACCCCGACAATATCTTTCAGGAGAAGGACAAGCCATGGAGGCTCCACTACATCTGTAGGACTGGGCCCAACGAGTACTTCGTGGTGATCCTACATAAGCGCGAGAAGGGAGAGCCGCGATACAGCTTGCGCACCGCCTACCCTTGCTCCTCGTACAACCGGAAGAAGCTCAAGCTGTTGCTTCACCGAAAGTAAAGAGAAGGGAGCCGCCCCGCAAACGGAGCGACCCCGAATCTATATGCTCAGGAGCAAGGGCGTCTCCTGCTGGAGCATCGGTGTTGTCCGCCGACCCTTCCCTACCCAAAAGGTGGGCGGCGTCACTTCCGATCCCATCCGATTTCACAGACTGTCTGAGGGTGCCTTCCCTCGCGATTTATAGCGCCTGCTGCAACCCGCTGCATCCTCTCGGACCCGCGTGGTACGGACTCACTGGCAGAGCGTTTGGTCGCCTGCCTCAACTATTATGACGATGTTTCCGAAATATTGGATGCAGTCCTTCGCGATCAGTCCCTCGAAAATATTGCTTGATACGCACAGGAGGGGTGTTTTTGAAGGCTCGGATGTTTGTGGACCGTGTGGGGTTGATTTAGGCGAGAGCAGGTTTGTTTTCGGCTCGATTGCCGATAGGTGGCCACGGAGACCACGGCTACGGGGGCTGCTGTGGGCGCATTAGCACGGTGCTGTCGGGCTAACCCGCTCACGAGAACATCAGCCCGTCGGGGGAGAACTTGATGGTCTCCACGCCACCGATGGAGTACAGCACCCCGATTCGCCAGGAGCCGTCGGAGACTGGGCTTTCGCGGCAGGCGATGGGGGCGTTGTCCACGCCGGTTAGATTCGTGACGGTCCAATCTCGGACAACATTGAGCTGCGCGTCGAGAAGGCGGCAGTAGACGTCGTAAGTCGTGCCGTCCGGCGTATCGACCTTGAACAGCCACCGCAAACCGTTGGCGCCTTCCTCGAAGTCGCCGGTCATCGCCGTCCCCATCGCGGTTGTATCGACCCAAGTCTGTCCCTCATCGTAACTCCTTGCCCAAAAACAGTTCGCGCCATCGCCGTAAAAAAGACCGATCGGCCAACTCGACCCAAGGTCGCAAAAGCGAGGGCGAGCCCACGTCGCCGCAATGCCGGTGTCGACGTCGGTCCAAGCCTGGGGGAGCACGTTTCCCGCGCACCGTATGCCGATGTTGCCGTTCGCCGAGTTGTAATACGTGACCACATGGCGAAAACCGGAAGACACGTCGTAACCCAACCCGCGGGTCGTAACCGGCGCGTGGCGAAACGACGTCCGCTCCCTCTGGCGGTTCTGGATTGTCCCATGGGCGGTCAAATGAGGGAGCGGCGCAATATTCAGATCGGTCTGCGAGTCGATGTCGCCGAGTGCCCAAGGCGACCCGGTTAGATAGAATCCAAGGTCGTTGGTGACTCCAGATCCCTCGAGCATCGTAGGCGAAGCAGTTTGGTACAGGTTCACCGTCGCTCCAACCACGGGCGCCGCTTCCGGCGTAAACACCAGCCCCCAAGCCTGCGCTCGCAAGGACTTGGAAACCTGAAGCGGCGTGGCGCCGCCGTATGCGGCATCCTGCGGCCAAACGTTTCCTGCACCGGGATACACCGTGAGTTCGTCCCACAAGTCTTGGGACGGAATCGCCGGTTGCGGCAAGGCGACGTCGATCCAATCCTTCCATGTCGTTGCCGACCAATCGTAGGTGGCGCCTTCGCCACCAAGGAGCAGCGCCGGCAGCCCATC
>Ga0206961_1176_pt1 | contig 11279 bp, 14 predicted proteins | sample Alteio_BWOrgHeat_30_FD_153238 | JGI IMG/M metagenome (GOLD analysis project Ga0206961, IMG submission 153238) | Enriched cells from forest soil in Barre Woods Harvard Forest LTER site, Petersham, Massachusetts, United States -... | ecosystem: Environmental > Terrestrial > Soil > Temperate forest >...
GTAACCGCTGGGAGCGCGCTTGTCAGCTCGGACTTTACCTTCGATGATGACGCTTGATTCCTGCGTCAGGCCTTTGACGGCGTCGAACACTTCGGGCGGAACAGCGTTCTTCGCGACGACGCCCTGAATCAGGCCGCTGCCATCGCGGAACTGAGGGAAGAGCAGAAATTTGGCAAAGCTTCGCGCTTCGACGGAACGAAAGAAACTGTTGGACACAAGACAAGCTCTCGACCTTGAGCCGAAACGTGGCTATCTCGTTTACGTAGCTCGGTATGGTAATAAGCGCGCCTTGCCCGGTCCGAAAGGATCGGGAGCCAAGTACTTTTTCGAGGTTCCGATTGTTTTATCCTTGGGCATGAGTAAGCAAGACCTAAAAGAATTCAGTAAAGAATTCAAACTCTGGTCCAAATATGTCGTGCACCCCGAATCGTGATCGAGAAGGCTGGGCAACCTTCTTGCACCCTGGTCGCCTCCGATTGACGCAGAATGTCTTCTCCGTCCAAACTGAAAAGTCATGAAAAAACTCCGTGTAGGCATTCTCTTTGGTGGGCGCAGCGGCGAGCATGAAGTCTCGCTGCTTTCCGCCGCTTCTGTGTCCAATGCAATTGATAGAGATAAATATGAAGTCATTCCCATCGGCATCACCAAGGAAGGACAATGGGTGACGGCCGGCGATGCCACTCGATTGTTAGAAGGAAAAGCTGCACACACTGATCTTCGTGCGGGCGATCCCGAAGCAACTCCCGGCGCCGCCATCCTGGCCAAAGGCAAGGCCGTCATCGTTCCCCCAGAGCCGCAGAAGCATGGATCGCTGACGCCGTTTGAAACCGACTCTGCATCTTCTGGTTTGACGCGCCGCTCCACCGACCGAGCTATCGACGTGGACGTTATTTTCCCTGTACTGCATGGAACTTTCGGCGAAGACGGCACCATCCAGGGCCTGCTTGAACTAGCCGACCTCGCTTATGTGGGCGCAGGTGTTCTCGGCTCTGCCGCGGGCATGGACAAAGACATCATGAAGTCATTGTTCCGAGCTACCGGACTGCCGATCGTCAAACATGTCACGGTCTTACGAGGCGCATGGAAGGCCGACGCGAAAAAGATTTACAAATTAGTCGGAAGTAAGTTGAAGTATCCGGTGTTTGTGAAGCCTGCGAACCTAGGATCCTCTGTGGGCATCTCGAAAGCACGTAACCGCAAGGAACTGGGTCCCGCCATTGAGGAAGCGGCCAAGTTTGATCGCAAGATTGTCATCGAGCAAGGTGTAGGCGGAAAAAACAAGAAGGCCCGCGAGATCGAATGCTCCGTCCTTGGCAATGACAAGCCCGATGCATCGTTGCCCGGTGAAATTGTTCCAAGCACCGAATTCTACGACTACAACGCGAAGTACCTTGATGAAGGGTCACAGTTGATCATCCCGGCCAAGCTCACGAAAGCCGAAACTAAGAAAGTACAGCAACTAGCCATCGCTGCTTTCCAGGCTGTGGACTGCTCGGGTCTGGCGCGCGTGGATTTTCTGATGGAGCCCGGTTCTCGGAAGATCTATCTAAACGAAATCAACACCATGCCCGGATTCACCGCCATCAGCATGTATCCCAAGCTATGGGCCGCAACGGGGCTATCGTACCCCAATCTGATTGACCGTCTGATTCAGTTAGGCCTGGAGCGTCACGCCGAGAAGAAGCAAAACCAATACAGCCGATAGCTGAAACACAGAGGAAACGGGATACACAGGGTAGAAGGGTTTCTAGTTCCTCTGTGTTCCTCTGTGTTACCCTGTGCCCCCAGTTGTGTTCCCAAAACTGTCTTAAAATAACGGTTCTTGCCCGCCCATAGTCATCTCGACGATCTGCGCGTGGTCCTGGTTTCCACGCGCAATCCACTCAACATCGGCGCGGCTGCACGAGCCATGACCAACTTCGGGGTACGCTCGCTGCGCCTGGTCAACCCGTTTGACCCCGCATTCCGCGAAGCCCGATCGGCGGTAGGCGCAGCCAAGCTGCTTTCCGGCGCCAAGGAATACGCAAGCGTTGCCGTTGCCGTTGCCGACTGCACCCTCGTAGTCGGAACCACGGCCGTGCGTGAGCGCGATCTGCAACACACAGTGCGTAGACTCGAATATGGGGCTAGACTCATCCGCAAGCACCTTAGATTGGGTAGGGTTGCTCTATTGTTCGGCTCGGAAAAGCGCGGCTTATCCAACAGTGACCTCAGCCATTGCCACTGGCTCCTGCGCATTCCCACGGACGATGAAAATATTTCTATGAACCTCGGCCAGGCCGTGGCGGTCTGCCTTTACGAACTAATACGTGATTCCAAGACTGCAAAGCCAGATGACAAATTAAAGCGCGCCAACGCCGCCGAACTCGAACGTATCACCACCAAGTTGCTCGAAGCCATGCGGTCCAGCGGCTATCTCAAACGTCGCCCCATCGCCGACGTGGAAGAACGAGTCCGCCGTCTGGTCCACCGCATTAATCTTCCCGCCGACGACACCACCGCCTGGCTCGGAATACTGCGGCAAATCGTATGGAAGCTAGGCACCACTGTGCGCTGAGTTTCCGAACCTCCCTCAAGCTATACTCTTCCGCGAAGGGAGTACCGCTCATGATCTCCGGTGCCCATGTCATTGTGTACAGCAAAGACGCGGAGGCGGATCGCGCCTTCTTCCGAGATGTTCTAGGATTCAGATCCGTCGATGCAGGCCACGGATGGCTGATTTTTGCCTTACCTCCAGCAGAAGCCGCGTTCCATCCCGCTGAGGAGAACGGTCGGCACGAACTCTTTTTCATGTGTGACGATCTCAAGGCGGATATTTCTGCTCTCAAGAAAAAAGGCGTTGCGTGCTCCGATATTCACGAAGAGCGATGGGGTTCGATCACCAGGATCAGCCTTCCCGGCGGAGGCCGGATCGGTCTTTACCAACCGAAACATCCCACAGTGTTAGCGTCCACGTCTGAAATGACCGACAATTTGAGGTAATGTCCCAGTTTGCTCGCCGCCGGTTTTCTTCGCAACCTCTGCGATTTAAGACCCTCTGTTGAGGCAATGCCCTATTTTGGATTGCGTCTGAAAAGTACGTTGGTGGAAAACTCTGTCGGGATTGCCTCATATAGCTGCCCGCCCGGTATCGGTCAGGGCATGGGATTGAACCGCCAGCATCTAAATGAGAACTGTGAGGGCGATTCCTCTCACCGGTGCCCTGCCGGGTGGTATAAGCTCCGGGCTGGGGGACCGTAAAATGATATTTTTGCCGCTTGTTGTTCTCTGTATGTGTGCGTGCGTAATTGCTATCAAACTCAGTGACATCGCGAAAGACATCCACAAGATGGCGGAGGATTTAGCGACCATCAAGTCCAATCTATTTTTTGACCTCGAAAAACGTTACCCAGAATTAGCTGACGACTGAGAAGAAGACACGAATTCAATATGAACGGGCGCGCAAAATCCTCATCCGGGGCTCTCTAGGTGGACGATTCCTCTTTGACTGCCCGAATCCGATGCAAGCCGACGTTCCAGATTTCTATACCTCCATCAAACGATACAACCAGTTTGCCAGATACCACGCCCTTGAATACTGGGTGCGGCGGCCACCACTCCCCGATCCTCACTTCCATGGTAACCTCCCGACTCTCACTGCAACTTTACCACTCGTCAAGCCGCCCGTTGGCAACCGTGCTCTGCGTCGTGATCCTTCAGGTTGTGAATGGCTTGCACTTCCAGAATGTCTAACTTCTGAAATTCTTCTGTGCCAATGGCAGCCTTGCGGGTTTGTTCCCGCCTGTCAATCAGAATTTGTTCTAACCCCTCATGTTCGAGACAATTCATATCGTCGGCCTCTTTAAGACGTATCGTCATTCGATGCTTCGTGGGACTCCTCCGATTCAATGGGCAGCCCTTAGCCACCAACCCACTTTTCAGAAAGTACCCTCCCGGCGTCAACTTGACTCGATCGATTTGAACCATGTAGTATCCGAAATAAGTTTGCTCTTCGGAGCAGACCTTGGATTTCATGAAGAGTGGCTGAGGGACGAGCCCTAAGAAGCCACGACAACCGGATCGGGAGTCATCTCCTGGTCGCCTGGTGTCAACTCTCACCCGGAAACGGGGGACATGAGATTCGGGGTGCCGCAATACCAGCATCTCGTTATTCTTTTTCCCTACATAATTTCCGGTATTGAGAATCGCGTCATTGCGATGATCAGCGCTCGTCCCGAAGCCACTCGAAAGCGAGTTGCTGATGAGCACCACATTAGGACGTTCCTCGAAGTACGAATTGCGCTGCCGCGAATGCCACAAGAGCTGGGGAAACCAGCCCCGCTCGATTTGTGAAGATTGCTTTTCTCCTCTGGAAGTCTTCTATGACTACGATGAAGCTCGCGGCACCTTTACCCGCGACCGCATCGCCGACCGTGCGCCCAACATGTGGCGTTACACGGAGTTGCTGCCACTTCCCGAGAAATTCTCGCCCACGTTGCCCGTGGGCTTTACCCCACTGCTTCCCGCTCTGCACCTGGGCAAGTGCTTGGGTGCGTCAAATTTGTGGATCAAGAACGATGCTGCATGTCTGCCCACGCTCAGTTTTAAAGACCGTGTCGTTGCAGTTGCATTGGCGCAGGCTCACAACTTCGGCTTCGATACCGTCGCCTGCTCTTCCACCGGCAACCTCGCTAACTCGGTGGCCGCGCAAGCCGCACGCAACGGCCTCAAGGCCTGGATTTTCATTCCCGCAGACATCGAGCCCGCTAAGATTCTGGGTACCCAGGTCTATGGCGCAAAGCTGATCCGCATTGCCGGCAGCTATGACCAGGTAAACCGCCTGTGCTCGCAGATCGCCGACGAGCGACCTTGGGGATTCGTCAACGTCAACCTTCGCCCCTATTACGCAGAAGGCTCGAAGACCGTCGGATTCGAAATCGCCGAGCAACTGGGCTGGCGTCTCCCAGACAACGTCGTTGTGCCTATGGCGGGAGGCTCTTTGATCACAAAAATCAAAAAAGCCTTCGACGAACTGGTTCAGCTAGGACTCGTAAATGCCAAGCCAGTGAAGTTCTTCGGCGCGCAGGCCACCGGATGTTCACCAATTTCAACCGCTGTGAAGGCCGGGAAGTCCGCGATCGAGCCTCAGAAGCCCATCACCATAGCCCGATCGCTCGCTATCGGCAACCCCGCCGATGGTCACTATGCCATCAAGGCCATCACCCAGAGTGGCGGGTGGTCCGAGGATGTTTCCGATCCGGAAGTGATTGACTCGATCCAGCTTCTGGCCGAAACAGAAGGCATCTTCACGGAAACCGCGGGCGGAGTCACCGTCGGCTGCGCCCGGAAACTATGCCAACAAGGACGCATCACTGCAAACGAAACCACCGTGCTCTGCATTACCGGCAATGGCTTGAAAACTACCGATGTGCTTGCAGACAGGTTTCAATCTGAAGAACCGATCCGGCCCCGCGTCGCTGACTTCGAAGAACTGCTGCAACGCACGATTGACCGAAGTGAAAACGATATCCCAGAAACAGTGGAGGCTTAAGATGGATATTACCGTACAAATTCCCACCGCGCTCCGGCGCCTGACCTCAGGAACGGGCCAAGTCAAGTGCTCTGCCTCGAATCTGAGCGAACTGTTTTCCACACTCGACCAGCAGTTCCCTGACCTGAAGCAGCACCTCAGGGACGAAGCCGGAGAAGTCCGCCGCTTCCTCAACATTTACGTCAACGAAGAGGACATCCGCTTCCTGGGAGGGGCTGCTTATGCATTTCAGGATGGCGATGAAGTCCTGCTGGTGCCGTCGATTGCAGGAGGATGCTAGTAGCAGAAAACATCTATGTGTAGGGCGGATATTCCTGTCCGCCTTTAACTACGAGAACCTGCCCAAAGGTACGCTATGGGCGAGGTGAGTTGTTTATGATATTATTTAACTAACTAGTTACTTAGTATGGCAATACCCTCTAAACCGCGATTAGGCTCACGCAGACGTCCCGAGCAAAGCCGAGAGGCCATCCTACAGGCCGCAGTTCTCGAATTCGCTCGTGAAGGAGTCGCCGGAGCCCGTACCGACGCCATCGCCCGGGCTGCTAAAGTGAATAAAGCCCTGCTCTACTACTATTTCAAAGATAAAGAGGCCCTCTACAGAGCGGTCCTCGACCATGTTTTCGGAGGCCTGATCGCCTGCGTGGGTGAGGCCCTGTCGAAAGACCTTCCTCCGCGCGACAAAATCCTGGCTTATGCGGGCGCGCACTTTGACTACATCGCCAGCCATCCCCTGTACCCCGCGATCGTGCAGAGTGAAATGATGATGGGAGCGCGGCGCGGTAAAACCACTCATCTGCGACACATCGTAAACCGCTACTTCCGACCTCTCTTTGGCCGTCTCACGCAAGTGCTTCATGAAGGACAATCCTCCGGCGAGTTCCGCGTAGTGGACCCGCTGCATTTCGTTCCATCCATGATCGCCATGATCGTTTTCTATTTCACCAGCGCACCTGTCATGCGCATCATGACCGGCAAGGACCCTATGGCTACATCTCAACTCTCAACGCGGCGGACTGCCGTTCTGGACTACATCTCAGCCGCGCTCTTCCAATCCCCCAAACACGCGCGCCAAGGAGCACGGAAGTGAGCGTACGCAATCGATTCTTTATTGTTCTGGGTGCGATCTTCTGCCTGTCGCTCGCCTATTACCTCTTCTCCACGCCGCGCAGCAAAGACTTGGTCTTGATCGGTACCGTCGATTCCAACCAGGTCATCATCAGCCCCCAAATTGGCGGACGGTTGACGAAACTGCTGGTCGAGGAAGGCAGTCAAGTGAAGCAGGGCGAGTTGATCGCGGTGATCGACCCTTCCGAACTGGAAGCCCAGGAGCGCGCTGCAGCCGCAACTCTCGATAGCTCAAGATCCAAAGTCGCTGAAACGACCGCCACTCTGGCGGCAACTCAGGGATCCACTTCCAGCAGCGTCGCCAACGCGCAAGCCCGGTTGCAGTCCGCTCGCGCACAATTGCTTCAAGCCGAAGCCACCTTGACCCGCACTGACAGCGACAGCCGCCGCATGATTGAACTCGCCAACCAAGGCGTGGCCTCGGACCAGGAACGCGTACAAGCAGAAAGCAATCTGGCCGCACAAAAAGCGGTTGTCCAATCGCTCAAAGATCAGGTCAGCGCTGCCGAAGCCGATCTCAACACCGCAATTGCCAACACGCACCAGGCCCACGCCGCCCAAAGCACAGTTGCTGCAACACGCGCAGATAGCGCCAATGCCGAAAGCATGCTCAAGCAAGCCGAGGTTCGCCTGGGATACACCAAGGTTTACGCGCCCATATCCGGTACCGTTTCCGTGCGCGCCGCCCGTGAGGGCGAGGTCCTCGTCACCGGTCAACCCATCGTGACCGTCGTGGACCTTAGCGACACCTGGGTTCGCGCCGCCATTCCGGAAACGAACGCAGATCACATCGGCTTGGGAGACACTCTGCGAATTCGCTTGCCCGGCGGCACCGTCATCTCTGGAAAGGTCTTTCTAAAAGAGGCCGAAGCGGATTTCGCTACCCAACGTGATGTCGGACGCCGCAAGCGTGACATCCGGACCATCATTCTCAGGGTAAGGCTGGACAATCCCAAAGGTGCCTACGTTCCCGGCATGACGGCGGAAGTACTAGTTTCACCCGATCAGATCAACGGCGCGGCCACCGCTACTTCCGCAGGACAAAAAGATTGATCGCCGATCTCAATTCGAGTGCCGGCCCTAGCCAAGACGTGCCCACCACCACCACTTCCCTGTCCAACGCTATCGAGGTCGAGCACATCGTTAAAAAGTATGGCGACTTCACCGCTGTGGATGACGTTTCCTTCAACGTCAAAGAAGAAGAAATTTTCGGACTCCTCGGCCCCAACGGAGCCGGCAAGTCCACCTTGATCCGGATGATGACCACGCTCATCCCCATCACATCAGGCAGAGCACGCATTGCGGGCCACGATGTTAAAAAAGAGCCTGATGAAGCCCGCCGTGCTATCGGTGTAATTCCCCAGGCACTGACCAGCGACCTCGACCTAACCATCGAAGAAAATCTCAACATTTACGCCAAGCTCTATGACGTTCCCACGAAGAAGCGCAAGGCTGCCATTGATGAACTCCTCGAACTCGTGGATTTAACTAAATGGCGCTCCGCGCAAACCAAAACTTTATCTGGCGGCATGCGGCGTCGCTTAGAAATCGCACGCGGTCTGGTGCACAGTCCGCGAATCTTCTTTCTCGACGAGCCCACCACCGGCCTGGACCCGGTTTCACGTGTCGCCGTCTGGGAGATGCTGACCAACATCAAGAGCCATCGCCAGCTGACCATCCTCATCACCACCCACTACATGGACGAAGCCGACCGCCTCTGCGACCGCATCGCCATCGTGGACCACGGCAAACTGGTCGCGCTCGATACACCTCCTGCGCTCAAAGCCAGTGTTCCCGGATCGAACGTAATCGAGGCTCAATTCGACAATGCTCCCGCCGACTGGGACCAGCGCCTGAAGAAACTGACCGAAGTCACCTCCGTGCAGCACGAGGGTGCAGGCATGTATCGAGTCCTCACCGGCGACGGCTCCCGCACCACCACCGAACTGGTGGAGGCAGCCGTGCACGCGGGAATCAAAATCCACTCCCTTTCCGTGCAAAACACTTCTCTCGACGACGTTTTCGTTCACTACACGGGGCGCCAGTTGCGCGATGAACTGGTCAAAGCTCACGCCTTTACCATGCCTCAAAGCCCAGGACTCCGCCCATGAATCGTATTCTCGCGATCGTCGAACGTGAAATGCGCAAGTTCTTCCGCTCCCCCGCCCTGATGCTGGCCTCCATGATTTTCCCTCTGGTGCAGCTGATCGTGCTGGGCAACGCCTTCGGCGGCAAGATTCGTGACGCCAAGCTCGGTCTGGTGGACCAGGACGGTGGCACTCAGGCACTCAAAATCCGTCAGGCTTTCGATTCCGTCCGCGCCAACATGCGCACCTTCGAGCCGGTCTATTACAACGACCAAAACACCGCCATGGAAGATGTGCGCAACGGCAAGATCCAGGGCGCGGTCATCGTTCCGCCGCAATATTCGCGCCGCGTCTATGAAAAGGACGCGCCCCGTATCGCCCTGATTGTGGATAACAGTGACAACTTCATGAGTTCCACTCTCGAAGAAGAACTCACCGGCATCACTCAGGCGCTCAATCAACCCACTGTCGAGCCTCGAGTCTTGCAGCAAACTGTGCTGCAAATTGTTGAGCTCTACCCTTATATCGAGTACATGAAATATCTTTTGCCCGGCTCCATCACGCTCGCCATGTTTGTTTCGGTCATGATCGGCGGCGGCATGCTCTACATTGACGACAAAGCCCGCGGCATCCATGAAGGCTATCTGGTCACGCCCGTCACTAAGATGGAACTGATCTTCGGCCTCAACGCCGCCGGCGCCATAAAAGCCGTCATGACCGGAGTCGTCATCACCGTAATCGGCTCTCTGATGGCGGGCGTCGGCATTATCTTGAGTCCGGTGGCCGCTCTTCAATTGTTGCTGATGATCCTACTGACCTCGATTGCCTTTAACACCATGATGTTCCTGATCGTGGTTCGTGTGGACGACCCGCTGGTGCCCCGCGCCATCTTCGGAATTCTCAATACGCTCCTGTTCTTCCCCAGCGGCGCGATTTACCCCATCCAGGCATTCCCTGCGTGGTTGCGCGGCATCGCCAGCGTGGACCCCTTCACCTTCGCCGTCCACGGCTTCAAATCCATTCTTCTCAAAGAAGCCGGATTCGTCGCCATCTGGCCCGATTTGCTCTATCTCTCCCTTTTCGCGGTGATCACTCTCTCGATTGCCACGCCACTCTTCAAACGCACTCTGTAGCATTAATTGTCATCCTATGCATTGCGCTTTTCTCTTCGTGTGAACTGCCCTATCAAACGCTGGTATCCTTAGTACGTTATGACCCTTCTCGACTCCCAGCAATACGATCCGACGCGCGACCGCCGCCGTACCCGTATCATCGTGACGCTCCTCGTCGTGCTGGCCGCCGCCTGGCTGATCTATCACTTCCGCCACTATCCCGAGCGCAAAGTTGCCGGACAGTTCTTCGCCCAGCTTCAACACCAGAATTACGAATCAGCCTACGCCGTCTGGTTTCAGGACCCCCAGTGGCGGCAGCATCCGGAAAAATATTCGCAGTATCAGTACAACGACTTCTATCGCGACTGGGGACCAGGCGGCGAGTGGGGTCTCGTCAAATCCTATGCAGTAGATTGCTCGCTTAGCCCCGGCGGAGGCAGTGGAGTCATCGTTCAGGTCACCGTCAACTCTCGCATCGAACATGCATACGTGTGGGTAGAAAAAGCCAACCGAACGCTCTCCTTCTCGCCCACGGAGGTCCAATGCGGCAACTGGTGGACCTGGGTCACCGAGTAACCACCCCGCGTTCTTCCCTGTCCCGCTAGCTGTTCCATTCGTCACGCATAGTAGTTCATCAGTCCCGATGTTGGTCAATTTCTTCGAGGAAGGCTTTGCCCACGGCTATACTGCTTCGCGAACCAGCACGGACGCGCCAAAAACTCAAACCCAGGGGGAACAATGCTGAACAAGATCCTTGTACTTTGCCTGACCGTGACCATGCTCTGCTTACCGCTACTCGCGCAGGATTCCGACCGCGTCCCGCAGATCGCTATTACGACCGCCTCCCCAATCATTCATCCTCTCGATGCCGATACCACGGGTCTGGTGAAGATCTATAGCAGTTTGGGATCGAAAACCGACGCCTATGACGACAAGCTTGGATGGGCGGTCTCTGGTCCAGCTTCCAAACTGGGCACCGAACAGTGGATGGCCCTTCTTTTTATCCCCCAAGCCGACGTCACGGTGAAGGAAATTAGAATTCCCGTCGGTTGGGACGGCCCGGGCTACGGAAACAACGGCTTTACTTTGAGCATCAATTCAGGATCTGCCACTTTGCCGGGTAAACCGCTCCATCAGTGGGCCAAGACGAATCTGTTTCTCTGGGGAAAGTGTTGCTCCCTTGATGTAGCTCACTACAAGACTGGCATCAAATTAAAGAAAGGCCAGAATTATTGGATCGTGGCCAGGACAGGCCCTAACACCATGGAAACGCTAGGAGCGTGGGGATACACCTGGAACCACATCATGGGAACACTCTCTTACAACCTGGGACAAGGCTGGAAGCCCTATCCCAATCAAGTCGTGCCCGCCATCGCCATATTCGGAACCAAGCCTTGATTTGTTGTTAGAGGATTGTTGATG
>Ga0206961_1177_pt1 | contig 11255 bp, 11 predicted proteins | sample Alteio_BWOrgHeat_30_FD_153238 | JGI IMG/M metagenome (GOLD analysis project Ga0206961, IMG submission 153238) | Enriched cells from forest soil in Barre Woods Harvard Forest LTER site, Petersham, Massachusetts, United States -... | ecosystem: Environmental > Terrestrial > Soil > Temperate forest >...
TCGTTTATCTTTTGTAAGCCAACGGTAAGCCTAAAATCCAGGTCAATATATTCTGAGCTATTGCTTTTATCTGCACACATCATTGTTGCAAAACAAAAAGCAATATTTTCATCAGCAAAAATTTGTAATTCTTTAATATCAAACACGCCGGTTTTTGTATACTTAAAAAAGATATCCCAGGTTTTACGATAGGCATCGATGCCTATTGATTGAAATGGTTCAGGTACATCATACATAACAATGTCTTTGGAATGATGTGCCAATATCCCTTCCATATCTTTATTGCGAACTGCTTCCGCCCAGTTTTCAATTAGTTCCCGTATTTGAGTTTCATTTATAGTAGTAGTCATGATCCTGAAATTTTAATTTCTCAAATCTAATATGTCCTGATCAATTTTTTACTGCCTAAGAATGACAATTTGCAGGGTTAATTGCGACAGCAGCCTACGGCATAAGAACACATTCAAACGATGAATGGTTGTTTTTTAATAGAGAAAAAATGCCATTGGGATGAACATCAACAGGTAATTGATAAACCCCGACAATAATAACGTAGATTTGACGTTCTAACACCAAGTAAATCTTTAATTACCTCTAACTATATTAGTATGCAATCCAGATTCAAGATCATATTAGGGATCGTATTTAAGGCAGTTCTGATAGCCTTAATTGTAGGAAAAATATTCGTTCCACTTCATTCCCATAATTATTACAGATTTGTAAATAATATTCTCTTTACTATATGTATTGTAGAAGTGTTTCTTTCAATAACCTCTATCAATTATTTTGGCCTTGTCATTGCAGCCTTTTTAGCAGTAATATTTAATCCTTTCTTTAAGTTGCATTTAGGCAGACAGAACTGGGATTATATAAATATAAGCTGTTCCATTACGCTCGCTATCTGGATAGTGCTGGATATAATTTATTATATGGGAGAGATAAAGTTTAGAAAGAAATGGAACCAAAAAATAGGATTGTTTGATAGAATTTAAAAGTTGTATGGCAAAAGCAGTAGATAAAACGTCTATAAAGAGCGGTAATCGTTATAGTGCAGGCATCTGTAAAGGAAAATCCTAAACCAAAAAAGGGAATTAAAAAGACTACAACCGACAATAATAAAATGTCAGACCATTACATTGGAATGGGTGAAGACTAAATGACTAACAATAACTACAGGCTGCTAAATGCAGCCTTTTTATTAACCATTTCATAATTTAAATGTCCTTTCAAGAGAGGTTGCTGGGAATTAAAGTGCTATTTTTGAGTATATTCCGCTATTAATTGTATGAACATACTTACAAAATTCAGGAGATTGTTCTTCCCTAAGAAAATTGTTATGACGCTTCTTGTACGAGATGAAGAAGATATTTTAGATGCTAATATCAAATATCATTTATCGATTGGTGTAAACTTTTTTATAATAACAGATAATAATTCTGTCGATAACACTCCGGCAATCATAAAAAAATATGAAAAACTAGGAGTAGCAAAATATATACGGGAAACAGGAGATGAGTTTGCACAAGGGCGCTGGGTAACACAAATGGCAAGAATGGCCCATGAGAAATACGGAGCAGAATGGGTGATCAATAATGATGCTGATGAGTTTTGGTGGACACCTGCATGTAATCTTAAAAAAGAATTTAAAAAGATACCTAAAGATGTAGGCGTTGTATTTGTCGATCGGCATAATTTCATTCCAAGACCTGAAACCAATGATTTTTTTTATGAAGTAATGGATATTAGAGAAAAAAGATCCCTTGATTCTCTTGGCCGGCCATTAGAATGTAAATCCTTTCATAGAAGTTCGCCATCAGTTGTAGTAGCAACGGGTAATCATAATGCACACTCGGAAGAATTTGATAAAAAGATATTGAGTCCGACAATGGAAATTTTTCATTTCCCTTTAAGAAGCTACAGGCAATTTGAAAATAAAATAGTAAAAGGCGGCGCGGCATTGATCCGCAATAAAGAATTAGGGGTCGACCTTGGTGATACCTGGAGAAAACTTTTTGCTATTAATGAAAAAGGCGGCTTGCCTGATTATTATACTACACAGTTATTTAATGATGAACAGGTCGCAACAAATATCACTAATGGTATTTTGGTTCAGGATAGCAGGCTTAAAAATTATTTAAATAAAAAGTTTGCTTTTTAGCAACGTCTTTTTCAAGAATGCTTAACACCAAATATATAACCGACAGTAGCAGTGATACCCATTGCAATCGTACCCCAAAAACAGATCCTGATTATACTTTTTACCATATTTGATCCGCCGGCTTCTGCGGCAACTATGCCTGATAATGCCAAAAACACTATGGCAAAACTATATTGATAGATCACCATATATTTTATCGGTGCAAATAAAGAGACCAGCATAGGCAGCAAACCTCCTGATACAAAAGATGCACCTGAAGCCAGTGCAGCTTGTAAAGGCTTTGGCGCTGTCATTTCATTGATACCTAATTCATCTCTTGCGTGCGCTTCCAATCCATCGTGTTTGGTCAATTGAATGGCGACCTGCATTGCGAGCTCGCTATCTAAGCCGCGGGCTTTATATATGTTGGCTAATTCTTTTAATTCATCATCGGGGATAGTGGTCAATTCTATTTGCTCCCTGTTTAGGTCAGCAGTTTCAATATCAGACTGAGAGCTAACGGAAACATATTCGCCTGCAGACATAGATAATGCGCCTGCAACCAAACCTGCCAATGCAGCCAGAACGATCGGACTCCTGGTATCACTTGCAGCGGCCACACCTATCACTAAACTTGTAGTAGAAAGAATACCATCGTTGGCACCTAATACAGCGGCTCTGAGCCAACCGCTTCTGTTTGTATAATGTTTTTCTAGTTCCATTTTTTATTTTTAGCAACGTCTCCTGAATAGGGACGTTGCGTTCAATGCTATTTTTAAAGTATCAGCTTATTTTGCAAACTACTTTATAATTTACGCAACGTCCTTTTCAAGAGACGTTGCTGGGAAGTAGCGCAGATATGTAGTTTAGCTTTGTGTGATTGGGTATCTGTGCCTTGCTTATTTACTAATAAATGTACAACATACTTGTCACAGATACGCTTTCACACAATATCACCGCCGCATATCTGCGCTATTAACTCTTTTAGTTTTTCGCGTAATTAGTTACATTGTTCTAATAAATGTATGACGTACTTGTCACAGATACGCCGCGCACAATATCGCCGCCGCATATCTGCGCTAGTGGGATAAAACCCAATGTTATGGGCTGGTATTCTTCGTTTTAGAAGTTACTTTTCATCCATTTAAAGCCATGCATATTTCCTGAGTTAATTCTCATAATGTATTCGTCTTCGCCTATGAAACGCAAAACCATTTCAGATAATTCACCTCGTCCCGAATCTCTGGCTCTTATTAAAACATTAACAAGGGGATAAAACGTATGCTTATATTCTCCAGGTTTGTAAAATTCTTCTTCAAATTTGAGGTTTTCGTTCGTATCGCAGATTAATAAAGAACCTTTGCCATCACTAATTCTTCTTGCACATTCTAATCGACCTGTAAAACTTTCGATTTTCCCGATTTTCCCAATTCTTTTACACGTCCGAAATAAAACCGGTCTTGTAGTTGGTAGATAATTTTTTAATACGATATCCCATACATCATAAAATGCCTTTCTTTTTCCAGTATGGTCGGTAAGCAGCCAATTCGAGATAAATATTCTAGTCTGTTTAGTTATAGTCGCATCTTTTTGCAAAATGTCAATCAAATTTTGAGCAATTTCGTTCTTGCTATCTTTTGACAATCTATATTGAAATTTGTCATCCATAAATTTTAAAAAATTTACAACTTTTTTTCGGCAACGTCTCCTGAATAGGGACGTTGCGTTCAATGCTATTCAGAAGTATCAGCTTATTTGCGAACTACTTTATAACTTACGCAACGTCCTTCTTAAGAGACGTTGCTGGGAAGAGAAAACTAGCGGTTGTTATTTTTTAATGCTTTAATAAGTTTTTCATTACGTTCATCAGCTCTTGCATTATTTAAAGATGTTACAGCCCAAATGGCAGCTGGTATCCAGCCTATTAATGTCATTTGAAGAATTAAACAAACGATTCCAGTAAGTAGTTTTCCTCTGAAAATAAAAGATAAGAAAGGGCAAATAATTGCAAGTAACATAGGTAAGGGGTTTAATTGTTATTTTATATTATTGATCATCTTTGTATACAATTTTTCTTTTCTTTTCCGAATTTAATAATAACTCTTGATGTTTATCAATAATAAAAGTTTCTATTTCTATTCTTCCAAAATTTACTTCAAGAATTGATACGTACAAATTTTCTGTGTAAAAAATGTCTAATTGATTCTCGACTTCATTAGAGAATTTCGTTTTAGATTTTATTCCTCCAAATTTTATCAAGCCTAATTTCCTTCTAAAAGAATGATTTACAGTTCTATTAATATCATTCATTCTCTCTCGTAAATTTCCTGTTTCTCCGACATATAATAATTTATCTTTCCCTTCAAAAAGAGCATAAATACCAGGCTTATTAGGAATAATAGCTTCTCTCCAAAGCTTAGTTTTTTCAAATTTATGTTTCACCGAATTAAATAATTTCGTTTCAGCATCTAATAATAATTTTAATAGGGCTGGAAATTCTAATTGGTATTTCATAAATTATTTTTTAAGAGAATTTTATGAGAAGAAAGATATAAATAAATTATGTATCATATCACTGTTCCTGCAATTAGTTGGAATTTCCTTTTATAAGAGTTTCTAACTGAATATGATCAAGCTCTTTATAGTCCTTTATATCAAGTTTGCAAGTTCATAGGGATATTTATATTATAGTTAAATGTACAGAACTATCTTAAAATACCCAAAGTGAATCTAGTGACGATAAGTATTTAAATAAAAAACGGTCCATGCTTTCACATGAACCGTCTATCTATAAAGTAATTATATTTTAATTTCTATGCAGATCAATGGTGCTATCAACAGCTCTGTCTACATTATCCATTTGTACCATTGTTTGTATAGCTGCTCTTCTGTTCGCAACAATTTTATCATGGTGGATCTTTGCAAGGGTAGGAGCGATAACCAAACTCACAATGCTCATCAATTTAATTAAGATATTCATTGATGGTCCTGAGGTATCTTTAAATGGATCACCTACTGTATCACCAGTTACAGATGCTTTGTGTGGTTCAGATTTTTTGTAAAAAGTTTCGCCGTTTATTTCAACACCTTTTTCAAAAGATTTTTTTGCGTTATCCCATGCACCACCTGCGTTGTTCTGGAACATTCCCATTAACACACCACTAACGGTTGCGCCTGCTAAAAATCCACCCAATACTTCCGGTCCGAATACGAAACCGATAATGATCGGAGATAATAAAGCGATAGCACCAGGCAACATCATTTTTTTAAGAGAAGCCTGTGTTGAGATAGCCACACATTTATCGTACTCAGGTTTGCCCGTACCTTCCATGATACCAGGGATGGTGCGGAACTGTCTGCGTACTTCTTCCACCATCGCCATTGCCGCTTCACCAACTGCGCGGATCGCTAAAGAAGAAAATATAAAAGGTATCATACCGCCAACAAATAAACCGGCTAATACATCTGCATGATAAATATCAATGCCATCAATGCCTGCAATACCAACGAAGGCCGCAAATAATGCCAATGCAGTCAAAGCCGCAGAAGCAATTGCAAAACCTTTACCGCTTGCAGCAGTTGTATTACCTACCGCATCAAGGATATCAGTTTTTTCACGAACGTCAGCAGGCAATTCACTCATCTCAGCAATACCCCCTGCGTTATCCGCAATTGGTCCGAATGCATCGATCGCTAATTGCATACCCGTTGTTGCCATCATACCTGCAGCAGCGATCGCCACACCGTATAAACCTGCACAAGCGTAAGAACCGTAGATACCTGCAGCCAATACTAAAATTGGTAACAAAGTACTTTCCATACCTACCGCTAAACCACCGATAATATTTGTAGCATGTCCCGTTGCAGACTGGCGAATGATACTCATCACCGGGCGTTTACCCATTGCCGTATAATATTCAGTGATGATGCTCATTAAAGCACCAACACCTAAACCGACCATGATAGCACCAAACACACCGTTCTTTGTAAATTCATGGTGACGTAATACTAAGTTGTCAGGCAGTAAAAAGTTCACTAAGAAATAACAACCGATCGCTGTTAAAACCATTGAACCCCAGTTACCCATATTTAAAGCGCTCTGTACTTTATGTGTACTTAAACCTGCGTTATCAGAGATACGAACAAAGAATGTTCCGATGATAGAAAACAAAATACCCATTGCGGCGATCATCATCGGCAATAGAATAGGAGACATACCGCCAAACGCATCGTTGATCGCAGTTGTTTCTCTACCCAATACCATTGTTGCTAAAACTGTTGCTACATAGCTACCGAAAAGATCGGCGCCCATACCTGCAACGTCACCTACGTTATCACCTACGTTATCTGCAATAGTTGCAGGGTTACGAGGATCATCTTCAGGAATACCTGCTTCTACTTTACCTACAAGGTCAGCGCCTACGTCGGCAGCTTTTGTATAAATACCACCACCAACTCGTGCAAACAACGCAATAGATTCTGCACCCAAAGAGAAACCGGTAAGGATCTCAATAGTACGAGCCATTTCAACGCTATCAACACCTGCATTCGGTGCAAAGATCATTTTTAAGATAATAAAAGAACCACCTAAACCTAATACGGCTAAACCTGCAACACCCATTCCCATTACACTTCCGCCTGTAAAAGATACATTAAGCGCTTTTGACAAACTTGTTCTTGCAGCCTGCGCCGTACGAACGTTTGCTTTAGTAGCGATCCTCATTCCGATGAAACCTGCTAATGCACTGAAAAAAGCTCCCAACACGAATGCCAGAGAGATCGTCCAGCTGCTTGCCGGATTGCTATAGCCCATGATCGCCAGCAACAATGCTGCTATCACTACAAAGTAGCCTAATATTTTGTACTCAGCTTTCAAAAAAGCCATTGCACCTTCAGCAATATAAGTGCTGATCTCTTTCATTCTTTCATTACCTGCATCTTGTTTAGATACCCATGCAAACTTTATAAAAGTGTACAACAATCCCACAATACCCATTGCCGGAATTACGTAAATCAAATTGGTCATAGTTTCAGTAAATTTTGGCGGCAAAAATAGGGGAAATGCTTTGAAAAGCATAATAATTGCCTTTTAGTTGATAGTCTTTAGCTAAACGGGGCTTATATTCTAATCTTTAGGCTCCCATAGCTCGATTTTATTTCCTTCAATGTCTAAAATATGAACAAATTTTCCATAATCAGATGCTTCAATTTTGTCCAGGATCGTTACGTTTTCTTTTTTTAATTCTTCCACCAATGCTTCTAAATTCTCTACTCTATAATTTATCATAAAGTCTTTGGCTGAAGGCTCAAAGTATTTTGTATTTTCTGAAAAAGGGGTCCACTGCGTAAGTCCTTTTTTAGTACTGTCGTCATTCTCTCTCCATTCAAAGCTTGTTCCGTACGGACTTGTGTCAAACCCAAGGTGCGTTTTATACCATTCGTTAACTGCTTTGGGGTCTTTACATTTGAAGAAAATGCCTCCTATTCCTGTTACTTTTTTCATTTGTGTATTTTTTTTGTTGGATATGAGTGTATTAAAAGCAAAACCTAATAGAAACGAAGTAACAATTAGTACTATCGTTAGTGACATTCTTTTCATTGTCTTAAAATTTTATGGTTAGCGCCCTATTGTAATGTAAATTAAAATTGATTATAAGATGCAAGACAAGGAGACTTTTTCCTGAATTTCGAATTGAGATACTACTTTTGTTTCACCATAACTGCGTTATGATGGAATTTCTTTGATCGCTCATAGCCGCTGGGCTGCGTTCCTGCTCCAGCGCTGCTTTGGCCACTGCCAAAACATGCTGCGCATGATTTGTCTGCCGTGCTTCGCCGGCACCGTAGCCAAAGAGGCGCTTCCTCAGGAACTGGTAGAGTGGGTAGTGAGTTGATTGAGGAGTTTGATAATTATTTAATTGTGCCATTAAATAATTATAATATAACACATAACATGTAATACATTACACATGTTGTAAAGCATATGAATGAAACATATGCGCATAGAATTCTCATAAATCCCCATTCCAAATTTCCACCAGTAACTGCATGATTCGCCTCTCTGGCTACGGTGCCGGCGAAGCAGTGCAGAAAAAATAGTGCGCAGCACTTTTTTTCAGTTGCCAAAGCAGCGACGTTGCAGTTACGATGCCCGCCGGCATGAGGCAAAAGCCATGAATAAAAAGAAGTTTACAAAAGGAAAGTATATTGAAAATTCAAACGCCGAATACTGGCCTAAAATATTACATACACAATATTAGATATTCAATAAAATTCCTACATTTATAAAAAAACTAACGAATATGAAAAAACTACTGATTGCAGCTTGCCTGTTTTTAGGCTTTGCTTTAACTACTACCGCACAAACAAAACCAGCTAAAAAAGCAACCACCACAACAAAATCTGACACAACTAAAACTGCTACTCATTTAAAAGCAGATGGTACGCCAGACATGCGTTACAAAGAAAACAAAGAAGCCGCAAAACCGGCACCGGCAGGACCGTTGAAAAAAGATGGCACACCTGATATGCGCTACAAAGCAAATAAGACAGATAGCACTAAAAAGAAATAATTATTTATTTTATAATAATACAACACCTTCCAATTGGGAGGTGTTTTTTATTGGTCGTATATTTATAAAAATTCTTTTATGGATAAAAAATCGACAGATTCTTTAGTGGTAATGACAGAATTAGTATTTCCCAACGATACTAATAACTTCGGAAATTTAATGGGCGGACGATTAATGTACTGGATGGATATCGCAGCAGCAATGTCTTCCATGAAACATAGTGGCTTACCGGCTGTTACAGCGTCTGTAGATAATATCTCTTTTGAGAATCCGATCAAGATCGGAAACGTAGTACATATTCAGGCGCATGTCACAAGAGCATTCACCACCAGCATGGAAATTCATATAACTGTTTGGGGTGAGGATGTGTTGAAGCGGTACAAATATAAAAGCAATGAAGCCTATTATACTTTTGTTGCGATGGATATTGAAACAGGCAAGCCAACAAAGATCAATCAATTAATTCCTGAAACGGAAGAAGAGATACGTTTGTACGATGGCGCGTTGCGCAGAAGACAATTAAGATTGATCCTCGGCGGTAAAATGAAACCGCAGGATGCGGAGGAATTAAAAGCTTTGTTTACCAGTTAAGATAAATGCTCAATATTCAATGCTCAATTTTCAATATTCAACTGTTTAAAATTGAACGATCTTTCAGTTGAGCATTGATCGTTGAAAATTGAACATTGAAAATTTGTATTTGATTTTAAATGCCTTCTCTTTCCAAAAGCCATCTAAACCTTTTTCTTTTCTTTTCAAATTTAAGATTGAATTTTACGATGCTGTTTTTTTGCAGATGCGCAATGGCTTCATCAATAGAATCTGTTACTAAAAAAAGATCCGTATCATTCGGAGAGATCGTCTGATAATTTTTCATCGTTTCAACATAAGTGATCAGGTCTTTGTGAAACTCTTTGCCAATAATGATGATAGGAAATTCATGCACTTTTTTTGTCTGAATAAGCGTCAACGCTTCAAAGTATTCATCCATTGTTCCAAAACCTCCGGGCATCACGATAAATGCGTAAGAATATTTTATCAGTAATGTTTTACGAACAAAAAAGTATTTGATATTTACCCATCTGTCGAGATATGGATTATGTGATTGTTCATGTGGCAAAACAATATTGCATCCTACACTTTTACCGCCAACTTCTTTCGCGCCTTTATTAGCCGCTTCCATAATGCCGGGGCCTCCGCCGGTCATGATCGTAAAACCCATCTGTGCAATTCTGCCGGATAGTTCACGCGCCTGTTCATAAAAAACATGGCCCTCTTTAAAACGTGCTGATCCAAAAACGGTTACACAGGGCCCTACGAAATGTAGTGTTCTGAAACCTTTTATAAATTCTAGTAAAACTTTAAATGAAAACTTGAAGTCTTTCCAACGGTTCTGAGGACCTTCGAGGAATTGAATTTCCGATTTTGTCATGCTGTGGGATCATTAATAAAAAATAGCAAACAATAATCACAGTTAAGTGGGATTATTATTTGCTAAAGGTATGTAGTTACAGAGGTATTTACAATTAAAAAAATTAATGCATTGCTTCTGCGAGGTCAATTTTTTCTGCTACTTTTTTCTGTTTAACGAGCAATACAAAAGGTATACAAATTAAAAATGCAATGCCAAGCCACATGAACACATCCATGTAAGACAAAACAGAAGCCTGTTTACCTATACCATAATCAAGCGAAGTGTAAGCACTTTTTAGTGCAACCTCAGGTGTCATGCCTCTTAACATAAAACCATGTTGTATACCTGCTACTCTTTGCTGTACTGCAGGATTGTTGATGTCTAATTTGCTTACAAGGTCACTTCTGTGTTGCATATTGCGGGTAGCCATATATGTAGTGATCAACGCGATACCGAATGAACCGCCCAGCTGGCGCATCATACCGGTGAACGCTGCACCCTGGCCTATCTGTTTCCCTTTTAATGAGGATAGCGATAGCACCGTGATCGGTATAAATAGCATTCCCATTCCAATACCACGAACGATCAGTGGCCAGAAGAAATTATCAACGCTGGTATCAGGAGTTAATATGGAAAAACACCAGAAAGTAAATACAGCAAAGATCGCTAAGCCGATAGATACGAGTACTTTTTGTGGTGCGCCTTTTTGTAATAATTGCCCGATCATCGGCATCATAAATGCGGTAGTGATCGCAGAAGGTATCATTAATAAACCCGCTTGTTGTGCTGTCCAGCCCAATGTTGCCTGCGTATATAATGGAATGATGAATGTTGATCCATACAATCCAAAGCCCATGATAAAGGACAAGATAGTACCTGTTCGCAGGTTAACATTTTTCAATACACGCAATTCTACGATCGGATTTTTATAGGTCAATTCTCTCCATATAAAAAAGAATAAACCCAATGTCGCTACTACTGCAAAGAAGGTAATATTGGAACTTGCGAACCAATCATCATCCTGGCCTTTTTCTAACACGTATTGTAAAGAGCCTACTGTCGCTGCTAGTAAACCAATGCCTAACCAATCGATATCTCTGGCAGCGGTTTTTTCTCCATATTTCGGACTACG
>Ga0206961_1178_pt1 | contig 11185 bp, 5 predicted proteins | sample Alteio_BWOrgHeat_30_FD_153238 | JGI IMG/M metagenome (GOLD analysis project Ga0206961, IMG submission 153238) | Enriched cells from forest soil in Barre Woods Harvard Forest LTER site, Petersham, Massachusetts, United States -... | ecosystem: Environmental > Terrestrial > Soil > Temperate forest > O...
ATCCTTCTGCCGATAATTATCTCAACTATCGCGCACCACAATATGATTCAACACAGACAGATATCGTAGGACGATATAAAAACATTAATAATCCCGATGGTAATTCGCCGATCGCCCCCGCCGGCGCGACTTATGTGGATGCGAGCACCTTATATCCGGATCAGGAAGATCTCGATCACGATAATACGATGAATGAGCTGGAAGAATATTTTGAATACAAAGTGGATCTGACACCTTCCTCCGTTGGTCAGGTTGGACAGAATTTTGTTTCTGATTCACGAACATTTGTGGGAACGAACAATGTAACGCAGACCTGGTACCAGTTTAGGATTCCCATCACGGCCTATACGCAGAAAGTCGGAAACATTCCGGATTTCAAATCTATCCGTTTCATCAGGATGTATATGAACGGCTGGACGGATTCCGTTGTATGCCGCTTCGCGGAATTTCAGCTGATCCGTGACTCCTGGCGCAATTTCAATTATGAACTGGATACCACGGGTGAATATATTCCCATTCCCGCCAACAGCGTGACTTCACTGGATGTGACGGCCGTAAATATTGAACAGAACAGCACGCGTACGCCGATTCCTTATGTGATTCCTCCGGGCGTTGAAAGACAGCAGCAGCTGAGCACCAACAACGTGAATCTGTTGCTGAATGAACAGGCGATGAGTTTGCAGATCTGTAATTTATTGCCACAGGAAACACGCGGGGTTTATAAAAACACCAACTACGATTTACGGAGATATGGAAATCTGGACATGTATATCCATGCAGAATCGAGGGGCGGGCCGGGGGCAGATACCGTGAGAAATTATCAGCTGCAGGCGGTTGTCCGCATCGGGAGCGATTTCATTAATAACTTTTATGAAGTTAGAATTCCACTGGAGATAACACCCTGGGGAACGACCTCTTCGCAGGTGACAACCATCTGGCCGGATTCCAATAACCTGAATTTGAATTTGCAGAAATTTGTACAATTGAAAATGGACCGGAATGCGACAGGAAATTCATCCGGATATTATCAGGAAATAGATACTAACACACACAGAATCTATTCCATGTTTGGTAATCCAAACCTGGGTCAGGTGCAGGCCATGTTTTTGGGGGTGGAGAATGTTTCGCAGGGCCCCAAGTGTACGGAGGTGTGGTTTGATGAACTGAGGCTTTCCAATCTGAATGATCAGGGCGGATATGCGGCGAATGGCCGCGTGGACATCAAAATCGCGGATCTGGGAACAGTATATATGTCGGCCAAAACACAATCCGTTGGTTTTGGAAGTATAGATCAAAGCATCAATGAGCGGGCGCTGAGCAGTACCACGCAACTCGATGCCGCCACGCAACTGGAGCTTGGTAAATTGTTTCCCAAATTCCTGGGACTTTCCATTCCATTCTACAGCAGTTATTCGAATATCAAGATCACGCCGGAATATGATCCCTACGATCTGGATATTAAACTGAAAGACAAGTTGGCTGCTGCATCCGCCGCGCAGCGGGATTCCATTGAGCAGGTGGCCATCGATGAAACCACCATCCACAGTTTTAATTTTACCAATGTCAGGAGAAACAATATTTCCGGCAAAAAACTCAAACTCTGGAGTATAGAAAATTTTGATTTCAGTTATTCCTACACGCATACCGATCATCACGATCCCATTGCGCAGGAAGATGAACTGACCGTTTATAAAGGCGGACTCGGATATAATTTTGTGGGCACGCCCAAATTCTGGGAACCTTTTAAGAAAAGAATCAAATCCAGATCGCCCTGGTATGCGCTGATCAAAGATTTCAATCTGAATCCGGTTCCCGCCGTGCTTACATTCCGTGGCGACGTGGTGCGTCAGTACGGTGCTTACCAGGCCAGAAATGTAGGCGGTGGAAAATATCAGATACCCGAAACCTTTAATAAATTTTTTACGATCGACCGTACCTATATTCTTCGCTGGGACATCACGCGTTCACTGAATATAGATTTTGCGGCCTTGAATAAAAGCTGGGTAGATGAAGACAGCGGGAGACTGGATCATGCGGCAAAAAAACAGATGTGGGATAATTTCTGGAAAGGCGGTCGCACGATCAATTATTCGCAGACAGCCAACTTCACCTATACGGTACCGTTACAAAAAGTTCCTGCGCTGGACTGGACAACACTGAGACTCGGATACGGATCCTCCTATCAGTGGACGGGCGCATCCACGCTGGCTGCTTCTTTTGGAAATTCGCTGAATAATACGCAGAAAAAAGATGCTACGGCGGATTTGAATTTCTCGCGACTCTATGCAAAATGGCGTTTGCTACGCGAGCTGGATCAGCAGTCATCTTCTGCCCCGCCCAATTTGCCGGGAAGAAAAAATGATAGTCTGAAACAGAAAGCACCGCCCGTGGACTATGGGGAAGAATTACATTTAAAAGGTTTTGTGAAAGCACTCGCAAAAATTATTACGTCGGTAAAAGACATCAATATCAATTATTCGGAAATCTCTGCTTCCACGATTTATGGTTATATGGACAGTACGCATTTTCTGGGACAGGATCTGAAATCGAATGAACCGGGATGGGGATATATATTTGGAGAACAGCCGGACACGAGCTACATCAACCGGCTTGGTAAAAAAGGATTATTGTCGACCGATACCTTATTTAACTTTCAGAATGCAGCGAGTTACAACCAGATTCTCACGATAGCCGCGCAGATACAACCCGTGAAAGATTTAAATATTACGGTGAACGTAAACAAAAGTTTCGGAAAGAATTATACGGAACTATATAAGGATACCACGGGTAGTAATACATTCGCCCGCTTAAACCCTTATACGGCCGGTAGTTTCAGTGTAAGTTTCATTTCGGTAAAAACGCTTTTTGCAAGCAGCAATTCGAACCAGATTTCGTCTACTTTCCAGAAATTCGAAGACTACCGGCAGATTATTTCAGCACGTCTGGGAAAACAGAATCCGTACTCCGGTAATTTCACCACCCAGGATGGTTATGCGAAAGGTTATGGAAAATATGCGCAGGATGTTTTAATTCCTGCGTTCATCGCTGCGTATAGCGGGAAGTCACCGAACACGGTGGCCCTCGTGCAGGAAGACAACCCAAACATTAAATTCAATCCTTTCCAGGGATATCTGCCGAAACCAAACTGGCGGCTGACATATAATGGACTGGTTCGTATACCAGGCATGGAAAAAATATTTACCAACTTCAGCATTACGGATGGATATACCAGCACGCTGAGTATGAATTCATATAATTCGAATTTGAATTTCCAGGATCCGTTTGGTATTCGTCAGCCGGGCTTTATTGATACCCTCACCGGAAATTTTGTTCCTTATTTTATGGTGCCGAATATTACTATCAGCGAACAATTCGCACCGCTGATCGATCTGGATATGCAGTTTGTGAATCAGCTGCAGGCAAAATTCAGTTTTAGCAAATCAAGACAGCTGAGCCTTAGTCTGATCGATTACCAGATGAGTGAAAGCCGTTCAACGGAATATGTATTCGGTCTCGGATTCCGTAAACGCGGTGTACCACTTCCTTTCCATATTCAGGTGATGGGCAAAGGAGGACTCACCAACCGGTTGGAAAATGATATGACGCTGCGGCTGGATATGAGTTTCCGCGACGACGCCACCACCAACAGTTACCTGGATCAGAATGCCTCTGTGCCTGTCGGCGGGCAACAGGTGATCAGTATATCGCCATCGGTTAGTTATGTGATCAACAACCGGATCAATCTGAAATTTTATTTCGATGAGCGTCGTACCATTCCGAAAATCTCCAGCTCACCGCCCGTTACCACGACACGCGCCGGTATACAGATCCGAATTTCGCTGGCTGAAATGGCGGCGCAAACGCCGAAACCGCCGAGGTAAGTCTAAAGCCCAAAGTCCGAGGCCTAAAGCCCAAAGCCTAAAGCCCAAAACCTAAAGCCCAAAACCAATATTGTTTTCTGTACAACCTTGGCGCCAAAAACTTAATACTCAAAACTGGATATTTTGCAATCCCCATTAATCGTAAAAAGTTTTGGGCTTTGAGCTTTGGGCTTTAGGCTTATGAGGGCTTTAGTCTTTAAAAAGGTAATACGCACTCGCCTGTGCCAGACAGGTCACTTCCAGTTCGTTGATGCACACATGCGGGGGCAGTGAGGCAGCGTAGTAAACGATATCGGCGATGTCGTTTGCGTGCAGAGGTTCATATCCTTCATATACTTTTTTTGCTTCGTTCGCATCCTGTTTTAAACGCACAAGTGAAAATTCGGTCTCTGCTGCGCCGGGATGGATCACCGTTACTTTTATTTTATGGGAGAGCAGGTCGATGCGCATGGCTTCGGAGATGGCCTGCACGGCGTGTTTGGTGGCGCAGTACACATTACCCTTTTGGTAAACCTGTTTTCCGGCGGTAGATCCGATATTAATAATATGACCCGTTTTATTTTTTATCATGAAAGGCAGCACTGCTTTCGATACGTATAACAGGCCTTTTACATTGGTGTCAATCATTGTATCCCAGTCGTCGAGCGACGCTTCATCGAAAAAATCCCTGCCCAGCGCAAGGCCCGCGTTATTCAACAGCAGATCTATTTTTTTCCATTCATCGGGCAATGATTCAAAGGCATTGTTCACCGCAATTCTGTCCGAAACATCCAGGGGAAGCACCAATACTTTATTGCCATATTTTTTTTCCAGGACCGCTTTGAGATCATCAAGTTTTTCTTTTCTTCTGCCCGCAATGATCAGGTCGAAATTATTTTCAGAAAATTTAAATGCGGAGGCTTCTCCAAAACCAGAGCCCGCGCCGGTGATGCAAATGATTTTTTTCACTGAGATGATTATTGGTTAAATGAAGTTTATCTGATCAATACGGCAACCCCCTTTTTAGAAACGATTTTCCCGGTATAGTCTGTACCCTGAACCATCCACACATAACCACCAACCGGTTGTGGTTTTCCATCATAGTCGCCATCCCATCCGCTTCCAATCTGACTGGTGGAATAAACCAGTGCCCCATTGCGGTTGTACACGCGGAAATATTCAATTTTTGAAATGCCGACCGGTATGGGGCGGAAAATATTATTGGAATTATTATTGGGTGTAAAGGCATTGGGTACAAAGATATCGGGCGCAGTCGTGAATACCTTAATGTGGATGGTGTCATAAGCAAAGCATCCTTCTTCCGTAAATGTCTTCATTACATAGGTCTGGTTCTGACTCAGGGTGGCCATTGGATCAGAGATATCATTCCGGTCGAGTCCGAAATTGGGATACCATAAAAAAGAAGGTGCACCGGATCCATGCAATTGCAGTGGTTGTCCGATTACAATGGAAGTATCATTTCCTGCAAAGGCAATGATCTGTGGATTGACCGTGATAACAACTTTCGAAATCCCCGGCTTGGGGCATCCCAATGTATCATACACCAGCAACTGGTAAATGGTTGTAGTCACCGGATAGGCCAGCGGATTCAGAATCTTCGGATTGCTGAGATAAGTGGGCGGCAACCAGGTATAACGAACACCTGTCGCGGTCGCATTCAGTTGTGCTGTATCCATCCAGCAGATGGTTGCGTCGGAGCCTGCATTGGAGAGCGGATAAGGAACCGCTTTTATATTTACACTCCCGGTAGCAGAACAATTTCCAATACTGCCAATGACCGTATAAGTTGTATTGGTTGCCGGCGAAACAGACGGATTTTTAATATTCGCGTCACCCGCAATACTTCCGGAAGGGGACCATTTAAAATAAAGTGCGTCGCCGGAAGGATTTAACAGAATGGTATCGCCTGCACAGATGGTTGAATCATTTCCGGGAAATAAAGTTACCCGATCCACCACACGAACACGCAGGGAATCTGAATTCACGCAACCCGACTGATCCAGGGTCGCTGTATAATAGGTGGTGGTCTTCGGATAAACCGATGGATCCGCCGTATTCGGATTAATCATATTGCCGGAAGGCGTCCAGGTGAAATTTCCATAACCCACCGCATGTAGTTGCAGGGTGTCTATACTGCAGATCAATGTATCGCGGAAAGGGAAAGAGATGGGCGGTTTGTCGGTGATGTTCACTATCTGACTGATGGAGTCCAGGCAGCCCTTGCTATTAGACACCACCAGGGTAACGGTTTTCGCTCCTGTATCGCTGTATTTATAAGAAGGATTTTGTAAAAGGGATGAATCGCCGTTCGAATTGTTGTCACCAAAATTCCAGGACCAGGAGGATACTTTTCCATATTTTGTTTTGGTTGAATCCTTAAACAAAACCGGATTTAATATACAGCTGCCCAATGAGGCGAATCCGGGAAAGAATCCAGGGAAAACACTCATCTGTGTAGAGGCGCTGTCTGAGCAGGGTTCATCTTTATTTACGTAGAACCGTACGGTGTAAACGCCGGTATCCGGAAATGTAAAGGTTGGTTTTGCAACGGTGCTGGTGTCGGTAGTGGAACCAGGTACGCCAAAGTCCCAGTAATAATTATGAACCAGCGGTGTAGTGGCGGCGACGTTATGAAAACTAAAATCAAATCCGTTGCAGGTGATATAATTCGGCGCGAGATCGGCAGAGGGGAAATCGCATTTGTCATCAATGGTAATGATAAAATCTTTTCTGTGTGCAGAAACGAATAATCCCGCACGATATTCTTTTACCAAAACGCAGACAACATAGTCACCACCTGCCGGTGCAACACCTGAGATCAATCCCGTTCTGCGATCGATGGTTACAGTCTTGCCCAGGGGATTGAGTCCATTAAATGGAGAAGCATATCCCAGTTCAACCCAGCTGGATGGAGGCGGCGGATTGGTAACGATGGCATTGTTCTGTCCGCCGCCATAATAACCAGGCGCAAATTCATAACTCAGAGAATCTCCGTCTGCATCCACCGCGCTGTAATCGAGTCTGAATCTTTTACCCTGACAAATCAGTACCGTATCCTTGATACCGAAATCCGGATTTGAATTGACGCCCGTTACACCAATGGAATTGGTTCCCTGAATCTGACAGAAATAAGATGCACCCACATTTACATTGGGAATAATATTTTCTATACCGTCTATGCGGCAACAGCGTTGAAAAATCACCATATAACCTTCCGGGTCTCTGGGCAGTTCTTCGATCACCGTGAACTCACGAATCCAGTAACAAACAGCTGTTGGATGTACGATGCAGGGGCTTGGTGACGTAAGACTGATCAGCTGACTTTTGCTGAGCGCTGCTTCCACATTGTCGAAATGGCTGCCATCGGAACTGCGGTAAATACCCATGATGACGGATGTTTCCAACTGACCGGTAGTGGACTGGCAACTGATAAATAATCGAAGCCGGAGCTCGTAGCGGTCATAACCCGGTTGGGTAGGAGAAGGCCCTAAATAAGTATAGTGAATTTCGCCACCTTTGATATGCTTGCAAAATCCTTTGAAGGACAGCATGATCAATGCAAGCAACAGGCATAATATTTTTACGAATCGGCTCACTTAGGGTAACAGCTTTTGATTAAACAGAAAATGCTGAAAGGAATTGATCTACAAAAGAATTACACAGGAAGGAATTTTCTATCATGCCCATGTGGGCCGCGTGGGTTAGTATATGAATGTACGAAATCCGGGGTAAATGACATTGTTCCAGCGAATCTTTGATCGGTACGGCCTTGTCTTCTTCTCCCATAATAAATAGTACTGGTTGACTGATTGATTTTAAAACTTCTGTGGTGGCAGGCCTGTTTCTCATGGCTTCCAGATACAAGACGAGGGATTCCCGGCTAAAGTTGGCGTAGCGATCAATCAGCTGGCGAATTTCTTCCGGTTGTTCTGCTTTAAATCTTTCAGAGAATAATCCTGGTATGGCCTGCTCAACAAAAAAGGAGGGTTCATTTTTCTGTATGAAGCGGATATTTTTATTTCGGGATTCTTTTTTTTCTTCTGAATCCGGGTAGGCGCTGGAATGAAATAATCCCAGTCCTTTGGTCTTTTCAGGATATTTTTCAGCAAAGGCCAAAGAAATATATCCGCCCATACTGTGTCCGATCAAAACAATCTCATTTATTTTTTCGGCTTCCAGAATGGCATTCAGCGCATCGCTAAAATGGGTGAGCGTTGCAAAGGAATGATTGAAAGCCGATTCTCCACTGCCGGGCAGATCCGGAAGAATCCATTGATATTTTTCTTCCATTCCTTTTAAGAGAGGATACCAGATTCGGCGATCCTCCGTAAATCCATGAACCAGCATAACCGGCAAGCCCGCTCCCCTGATTTCATAAACCAGTGGCTCTCCCTTATACAATTGTTGTTTCCGCATCTTTCCGATTTTGAAATAAGCTGAAGCCCCGGAAGATAATGATGCACAGCAACGGCACGACTGCCATATCCATTCGCTGCGGCCACCAGGGAAAACCAAAGAGCAAAATAGTTGCCAGCAAAGCCGTGATGAGAAAATAATATTTTATCCAGGTTTCTTTTCTGCGTAAGAAAAATACTGCGATCAGATGCGTGGGCAAAGCCCAGATCACATTCATGTTGTTTCTGCAAACATCATCCACCCGGGCAATCCAGAGCGTCGTAATCAGCAGTCCGCACAATCCGATGACTGTAAAAAAAACGATATCAAAAATAAATAAAGCTTTTTTGTTTTTGGTGAAATAAAAAAGCAGGCTCAGGGCAAAAAGAAAAATAAAAACATTCATCGGAGACAGCCAGTTGGTGGCTGCCGCTGTTTTGGGAAAGCTGATCAGTGTTTGTCTTTCTTTCACCATTGGCGATATCCCGTTCGAAGCACCATCTATTCCACGGTATAAATAATCCGGCAGAAAATGGATTGCTTCCACATTGGTCGGCTTCCGGTCGAGATTCATGCCGAGACAAAGATCGATGCCGAACCGCGACCAGTACTGATGACGCGGGTTCAGGTATTCAAAAATCATATCACGGAAAGTAGGTCCGGGATCAGGAAGAATATTCTTGTATGTGAATGGGGATGCTGTATTCGCTTCAATGATTTTCCCTGCACGGGTCGTGCAGTTGTCCGTATGAAAACGGTACTGATAAATCCTGTTTTCGTCCAGTGTATTTTTTCTTAGTGCTTCGTATAAGTTTATTTTTTCGTTGCAGGTCAGATTCAGGATCTGGGCAATCACACTGCGGTGCTCCAGCTGATATTCCATCATGAAACTGTCGAAGGTTTCTGCTGAAAGCGAATAATTCATGATGCCCCTGGTAAAATGAGCATAGAATAAAGGATCTGTGTCGTCGAAAGTTCCGTAGTTAAATACGATATCCATACCACGGACCGTGTCACGCACACGAATGGCGGTATGCCCGAATATGGAGAAAAGCTCCTCACCCGGCGAACAGGTCAGCAGGCTGATCTCCAGTGTGCAGGAATCTTTTTTTACCTGTGCAAACAGGGAGCTGCAGCAAACGGTTAAAAATAAAATAATGGCAATTCGCTTCATCCCGCTGGAAATTTAAATGCCCGCGTGATCAGCGGCTGTAATTGGGTGACTCGCGCGTGATTTCGATATCATGCGCATGGCTTTCCTGCATACCGGCATTGGTAATCTTTATGAATTGCGCATTCTGTAAGGCGGAAATATTTTTCGCTCCGCAATAACCCATGCCGGCTCTTAATCCACCGGTATATTGTTGTACCACTTCGCTGAGATTTCCTTTGAATGCCACGCGCCCTTCGATGCCTTCCGGCACCAGTTTTTTTATTCCGTCTTCCACATCCTGGAAATAGCGGTCGCTGCTGCCCTGCGTCATCGCGCCCAGTGAGCCCATGCCGCGGTATTGTTTGAATTTTCTTCCTTCATAAATAATGGTATCGCCGGGACTTTCTTCTGTTCCTGCAAACACACTTCCCATCATCACCACGTCTGCTCCGGAGGCAATGGCCTTTACCAGATCACCTGTATAACGGATACCCCCATCCGCAATCAACGGAATGCCCATTGGTTTCAGAACGGAAGCCGCTTCGAGAATCGCCGTGATCTGGGGTACACCGGCTCCTGTTACAATCCGGGTGGTACAGATAGATCCGGGCCCGACGCCGATTTTCACTGCGTCCGCACCTGCTTCTGCCAGTGCTTTTGCTCCGGCGGCTGTACCCACATTCCCTGCAATCACCTGGAGTTTGGGAAAGTTCTTTTTTACTTTTTTCAATGCATCCAGCACGCCGGTGTTGTGCCCGTGTGCACTGTCGAGGCAGGCGACGTCCACACCGATTTGCAAAAGAGCCGCTGCGCGATCCATCAGATCTGCGGTAATTCCCAGCGCGGCGCCCACTCTTAGTCTGCCAAATTCATCTTTGGCGGCATTGGGGAAACTGGAAAGCTGCAGAATATCACGATAGGTGATCAATCCGATGAGTTTACCGGATTTATTCACTACGGGAAGTTTCTCCACTTTATGTTTACGCAGAATGGTTTCTGCCATTTTCAGGTCGGTTCCTTCGGGTGCAACGATCAGATTTTCCTTGGTCATCACTTCCCGGATTTTTCTTTTCCGGTCGTCTTCAAAACGCAGGTCGCGGTTGGTGAGGATGCCGACCAGTTTCTGGTGATCGTCGATGATGGGTATGCCGCCGATTTTATTTTCTTTCATCAGCGTGAGTGCATCGCCGATGGTTGCATCGGGATGCAGGGTAATCGGGTCAATGATCAGGCCGCTTTCGCTGCGTTTTACTTTCCGTACATGTTCCACCTGCTTGTCTACCGGCATATTCTTATGCAGGATGCCCAGGCCGCCTTCCCGCGCCAGGGCAATGGCCAGGGTGGCTTCCGTAACCGTGTCCATAGCTGCCGACAGCATGGGTATATTTAACTTTATTTTCTTCGTGAGGTGGGTCCGGATATCTGTTTCCCTTGGAAGTACTTCTGAATAAGCGGGTAACAATAAAACATCGTCAAATGTGAGACCGTCGCCGAAAAATTTGGGAGGAAGGGAGGTTTTGGAGGAAATTATTCTTGCCATGTGCAAAGATAGTGCAAGGGATAAATTGCTCCCAAATCGAATTTCGGTTGGCGGTATATGGTTGGCGGGTGGCGGTTGACGGTTGGCGGTACCCGGAATCAGCCAATCCCGCTATAGGCGGAACAAAGTGGCCAACGCAGACAATTGATTTCTGCCGCCGCTAGCCATATACCGCCAACCGCCAACTGCCAACTGCCAACCATCATACCTTTTTGT
>Ga0206961_1180_pt1 | contig 11043 bp, 10 predicted proteins | sample Alteio_BWOrgHeat_30_FD_153238 | JGI IMG/M metagenome (GOLD analysis project Ga0206961, IMG submission 153238) | Enriched cells from forest soil in Barre Woods Harvard Forest LTER site, Petersham, Massachusetts, United States -... | ecosystem: Environmental > Terrestrial > Soil > Temperate forest >...
CTGCTCATTACGAATATAGAAGAAGAGCAGCAGGCAAAACGCAACAGAAAAAGATAAACCGACAATATTGATGATGCTGAACGTGCGGTTCTTCAGCAGATTGCGCCACGCGATTTTGGCAAAGTTTCTGAACATCACGGATTATTTTTTCTCAGAATAAGTTAATAAAATAATTTCAGGCAGCAATGAATTTGCGGGAAAGTCGTGCTTTCTGAATCTATCTAAGTGGATTCACTTAGATGGTTAAAACATATATTTGCCTTCACCTTACCTGTATGATCAGATTTCTCATCATGGTGTTCGTACTCAATGCCGGACTTGCATCCGGACAAACTTTCTCTTATCCCGCCATCGTTTCTTACGGTAATCAAAACACCGACTTCATACCCCACAACTGGACGCTTTTAGATTCTACAAAAGGAGACCTGAACAGGGATCAGCGGGCCGACCTGGCTTTTGTTATTCAATATCGTGACAGCGTTTCCATTGTGAAAACAGAAAATAGTTATTCTGACACCGTTATCACGCAGCCCAGGATATTGGTTATTGCTTTTTATGATTCACTAAAGAATCAGTACAAGTTGATAGAACAGAGTAATACATTTATTCTGAACCATGATAACCCAAACATGGAAGAACCATTCCAGAAAATCTCGATATCAAAAGGCGTTTTGAAAATCGACTTTCAGATATTTATGGATATGGGAGGTTGGGAGATGTCGGACAATACCTATTTGTTCCGCTACCAGGACAATGAATTTGTATTGATTGGCGCCGACTACAATTCCACCAACCGGGCATCTGGTGAAACAGAAGACCGGAGTTATAACTTTCTGACTAAAAAAGTGAGAACTTCAAAAGGGAATATCTCAACCAAAAAACAAAAAACGGTCTGGCGAACATTTCAGCCGGACCAGTTAAGAACCCTGAAGACTTTTACTCAGCCGTTTACCTGGGAAGTGGAGAGGGACTATTATTTGTAATGAATGCGTTCTAATATTTTCAGTCGGATGAATAAGTCTTGGAGATATATTTTAAACGCAGTTTGTATTTATCAAATTGGCATTTGGCTCATTTCTGCGGGGGACTATGTTATGGGAATTGGGGACACAGTGATTCCGAATAAAGATTCCGTCTCTTTGTTATCAAACATAGTTATTATTACATTTTCAATACTGGTCATCATATCGAACATATATGTTCTTTTGGATAGAAAACTATATTTAAACAGAAATCTGGTTTTTAATAAATGGCTGAATTTTATTCAAATAATTCATTTTTCTGTTTTGGGTGTAAGCTATTACCTGATAATTGGCTTCCACTTGGTAATCTATTATATTTATGACCAAAATCAGGATATATCCTGGGCTACCAGTTTTTATAAATTCACGCTTGAGGTTGCATTTATTAAGTCTAATTTGATTTCGGTCGGAATAAGCATCATTCCATTGTGTGCGTTTTTTATTTTTGATAGAGCAGTTATGCGTAATGATAGCGCAGTATTATAATAAGGGGTAGCATTAAAGGCCTGTTGCCCGTCCGTCCAAATTCCTAAACCGCTTTCAGACGAAGAAAGTAGGCGCGATTTAAAACTAAGCTATTCATCTATCAAAATATTTGTATTTAAATATTTGACCAAAGAGGTTCAGGTAATTCAATTTAAAAAGGCTCCTTTTGCTGGAAGAAAATAACGCCTATTATATATCGTGATACAAATCCTGCATTAACTGCACTTTTTTCTTAATTCTTCTAACCATACTGTTTGGCGATAGTACCTTAAGACCTTCTCCAAAACCGATCAGTTCTCTTTCAAGTTCAAAATTGGGAATTACGTTGATACTAAATATAATCCCTCCCTGTTTCTCTTCCAGCACTTTTTGCGAATAATGAATGGGTTTGGTTCTTATATATGGTGCATGGACGTGGTTGGCGAAGAAAGTTACTTCTACCGGCTTATCTCCTGTATTTCGTGTAACACCAATGATATCCCTGAAGTAAGCGATCGCATCAAATTGTCTGTTCTTTTCAAAAAGCGTTTCTGGTAATAATAATATATCCTGGATGCGGTCGAGTGCCAGTGTAACGATTTCCTTGCTTTTTTTCGGCATCCCAAGTACAAACCAGCGGTTTCTAAATTCTTTCAGTAAATAGGGAAAGAAAACGATCTCGTTGGCAGACCTTGCTTTGAATGACTTATATCTGATTTGAATGGTGCTTTGGGAAATAATTGCTTTATATAATGGGTCAAGCCAGTTAATTCCTGTAAGCAGCTCGTTTTTTTCGAAATCAATTACAGGCGCCTGTTGATTTTTTTCGCTGTAGATTTTGTCTTCGAGCTTGTTGACCATTTCCGTGACTTCACCAAAATGGCTGAATCCTTTGAATTGTTTTAGCAAATGCGACACTTCCTGCAATACATTCAGATCCTGGGTTGTCAGCGGAATGTTAGATATGGAATAGTCCGCGTCCTCGTAACTGTAATATTTTTTGTCGGAAACAACAATCGGGGCGTTATAACCCAGTTTGTCGCTTCGCATGGCGTTTAAATCCAGCCGGATGGTTCGCAGGCTAACGCCCTGTTCCAAACCTTCGTACTCATAAAGTGCTTCATTGCAGGCATCTATAAGGTTTTCAATGGTCCATTTCCGACGTCTGTTTTGAAGGCATTTGTCAATAACACGATATCGGATAAGGGCATTCCTGTTTACCGGCATGAAATAATTTTTGTAAAAAAACGAAATATTATTTTACTGTGCAAATAGATTGCACAGTAGGCTGATAAGTTTGTTCTATCAAAACAGACAGGAGGTTATCATGAAATTCAATTTAAAATTCGGACAAACAGTAAAACAGATCCTGAACTACGAAAATGCACCCGCATTTGAACTGACGCCGGAAATGGAATTGTATTCCGCCGTCGTTACCAGTTCATTGAGCAATCAATTTTATGAATCGGGCAGTGAACGGATCGAAAGATTACGGGCTTTGATTCAAAAAAATGATCCTTTGTTCGTTGCGAAATTGGCCATTTACGCCCGGGAGAATATGCATTTAAGAAGTATGCCCCTGGTTCTGGCTGTCGAGCTGGGAAGGGTACACAGTGGAGACGGACTGGTTGGAGATCTTATTAGCCGGATTGTTCAGAGAGCGGATGAAATTACGGAAATGCTTGCTTACTATAGTTTAGCGAATTCCAGGACAGAGGTCAAGAAGCTGAATAAACTGAGTAAGCAAATGCAAAAAGGATTATCTGCCGCTTTCAACAAATTCGATGAGTATCAGTTTGCAAAATATAACCGGGATGCCGACGTAAAACTGAAAGACGCTTTATTTTTGATTCATCCAAAAGCCAAGGATGAAGCACAGCAGATTTTGTTCAACAAAATCGTTCAGGAAAAACTCGCGATTCCTTATACATGGGAAACTGCGTTGAGTGAACTGGGACAGACCAAGTTTGATACGCAAGAGCTGAAAAAAGAAGCATTCAAATTAAAATGGGAGGAACTCATTTTCAGCAACAAACTGGGTTATATGGCGACACTTCGGAACCTGAGAAATATGCTCGATGCGGAAGTGAGCAAAGAAGCGCTGAATAAAGTCTGCGGATTTTTATCTGATGCGGAAGCGGTTGCTAAAAGTAAGCAATTGCCATTCAGATACCTGGCTGCTTATCTGGAGTTGAAAGAGGTTAAGATGCGCAGGGCAGGCAAATTGATGGAGGCCCTGGAAGACGCGGTATTGCAAAGCGCACAGAAAATGGCCGGATTTGACGAAGATACGAGGGTAGTAATTGCTGCAGATGTAAGCGGAAGCATGCAAAAAACCATCAGCGCGAAGAGCCGGATCCAATTCTATGATATCGGACTTATGCTGGCGATGATGCTGAAAAGTAAAAGCAAAAATGCGATAACCGGTATGTTTGGAGATTCATGGAAGATTATTAATGTACCAGGAAAACAGGTATTGGCTAGTGTACAGGAATTCCGGAAAAGGGAAGGCGAGGTAGGCTATAGTACGAATGGATATCTGGTGATTAAAGATTTTTTAACGCGGAAACAGGCAGTGGATAAAATCATGATGTTTACAGATTGCCAGTTGTGGAACAGCAATAGCAATACGGACAATATTGTTCAGCTCTGGAGGCAGTATAAGGGAATGGTTCCCCATGCCAGGCTCTACCTTTTTGATCTGGCCGGATTGGGGAAATCTCCGCTGGAAATTTTAAAAGATGATGTTTATTTAATAGCCGGTTGGAGCGATAAGATTTTTAATGTATTGGAGGCATTAGAAAATGGCTCTACAGCGATGGAGATGATTAACCAGATAAAATTGTAAGCAAAGGAGTCTGCTCCAACGGGGCTCCTTTTTTAAAATATGTTGTTACTCCTTAATTTATTGAAAGCTGTCGTAGGTGAGAGTTACTTCTGGATTAAGTCAGTTCGAATCTGATCAATTCTGGTAATTTTTAAGATTCTCAGATTTGCGGTTTCTTTTCGGTTGTTGCGCTTTTGATTCTTTGAATGATGCCGTAGAGCAGTGTTACTTCGGTCAGAGCATCTCATGAAAATGAGAAGATACCAGGTTCAAAGCCAGGTCGGATCTTCTTCGGAAGCTCTGTAGCTCAATTTAACAGTCACTGTTTGCCTGTTGCTCATTCATTTCTAAATAATCATCTTATTCAGGTGTCGTAGAAAAGAAATACTTCGGATCATTCTGTCGTCGGTTCGATTCCGGCCTTTAACCGACAGGTTAAAAGTAGCTCAGCTGGTAGAGCAAATGACTTCTTTTCGAATTGTTACCCTGGATTTTATTTTTTCAAAATAGTTATATGACAAACACAGTTATTACAGGAAAAGCATTGCTGGAAATGGGATATCCGGAAGCTCCGGTCATTTCAATGGCTTTGCAAGCGTTGGTGAATAAACATTCAGACGATAACAATGAGACCTTACTCTTTCTTCTGAAAGATGTTCTTGATATTCCGGAGGTATATGTAAATCATGAACTTCTGGGCATGGTGGCCATGGAATTAATTCGGTGGAGATCGGTGAAGGCAAAGATTCAAATGAACGACTTAACCGTCCCTTTCAGTGTATTCGGCAGAGAGCACATTGAGGATGGTGCGTTTGCACAAATGAATCAGGCCGCCCGACTACCTATTTCTATCCGGGGAGCACTGATGCCGGATGCGCACGCTGGTTATGGCTTACCGATTGGAGGCGTATTGGCGACTGAAAATGCTGTTATTCCTTACGGGGTTGGCGTTGATATTGGTTGTAGAATGTGTTTATCCATATTTGACATAGACATAAAAGAACTAGCTGACAAGCAGGCGCAGTTTGCCCGTGAAATCAGTGAGGCTACGTTATTTGGATCGGGACGATATTTCGATAAGCTGGCCTCAAACGAAGTATTGGACAGATCCGAATTTGATGCCATTCCTTTATTGAAATCACTTCAGTCGAAAGCTGCCAAACAGCTGGGTTCATCCGGATCCGGAAATCATTTTGTGGAGTTCGGAATAGTAGAAATCCCGGAAGCAGATGATGTTTTAGGAATTTCGGCCGGGTCATACATCGGGCTGCTGTCTCATTCCGGGTCCCGTGGACTGGGGGCCAATATCGCCAATTATTATACAAAAATTGCCAGGCAGAAAAGAGTGCTGCCGGAAGAAGCCAGCAACCTGGCCTGGTTGGATCTCGATGAGCAGGAAGGGATAGAATACTGGATAGCGATGAATCTGGCCGGCGATTACGCATCTGCCTGTCATCACGTAATTCATGAGAAGATTGCCAGACAGCTCGGTCGTCAACCCATTAAAATGGTTGAAAATCATCACAACTTCGCCTGGAAAGAAATACACGATGGACGCGAATTGATCGTCCATCGAAAAGGTGCGACCCCCGCAGGTAAAAATGTTTTAGGCATCATTCCGGGATCTATGACGGCGCCTGGTTTTATTGTAAAAGGGAAAGGGTCCATAGATTCTTTGTCTTCCGCTGCCCATGGCGCAGGCAGAAAAATGAGCAGGACAAATGCTTTGAAATTAATGAACCATCAACTGTTGAAAGAAACATTGGCCGCCGCGGGCGTAAAACTTCTTGACGGAGGCCTGGATGAAGCACCCCAGGCTTACAAGGACATAAATGTTGTCATGAACGATCAGACAGAATTGGTGGACATCGTCGGAAAATTTATCCCTAAAATTGTTAAAATGGATGGGGCCGCTCCAAAGAAATGGAGGAATAAAAAGGCGCAGGAATCCGTGGATGGAGAGTGACTTTAAAATATTTTGTAATTGACGTACCTAAATAATATAAGAAAAATGGGCTGGGCGACACACTATATTGAGCAGTTGAAAAATGGGACGACCGTTCAATTTCGACCCCGGGGTAATTCCATGAAAGGAAAGATTGATTCGGGACAGCTTGTCACGGTTGAAGCGGTTCAGGGAAGAATTCTTAAAACTGGAGATATCGTCCTATGCAAAGTCAATGGTTCTGAGTATTTACATCTAATAAAGGCAATTCAGAACGACCGTTTTCAAATCGGTAATAATATCGGCAGAATCAATGGATGGATAAACAGGAACGCTGTATATGGAATTTGCGTAAAAATAGAAGACTAATAGATAGCTTTAATTATCCTTTTAAAAATGATAATTGACAAATTCAATTTAAAAATCGAATACTAAAATTATGATACAAGGCTTTAGTTTAATTATCTTTCTGAAGCGGAAATATACTTTACTCCATCCTTAGTTAAATAATGGGCGATTTTGACCTTTGTTCCGTTCGATTAACTTTAGTACGGAAATCCACATAAGTATTAACTCTTAGCCAAAATTGCTCCATATGAATATCCAAGGTATAACCTTCCTGGTGCTTGTTTTCGTGCTTGTAATCCTTTTCATCCAGAAGTTAATTAAATCCAGGAATCTAATAATTGAACTTGAAGATACCAGGGAACAACTGGATAGCGTAGAAAACGACTTATCAAATTCGCAAACTGAGCTTGGCGCTTTAAATCTCAAATTTCAGGAACAAGGCAATAAATTTCAGATATCCAACGAATTATCTGCCCAAAAAATCCTGGGTTATGAAACAAAATATGGACATATAATAAATGCTGATCAGGAAATAGAAGCACGAACCAAGTCAATACAGCTGCTAAGCAATCAGCTTAGCGAACTTAATTTGAAATATCAGACAGCTTTACAGGTTTATCAATCGTTGGAAGATGAAATTGAACTTTACAAAGACAATCTTGATCTTAATTCTTATGGGCTATATCAGCCGAAATACAGCTTTGAATTCCCCGAACAATACCTGGTTGAACTGGAGGGATGTTATACGAAACAAAAGGCTATGATCAAATCCGAAAATGCGATTACTTGTCACACAAACTGGGAAGTCGGAGGAAGTATAGCTCAAGGAAAGAAAATGATTAAACAGGAAATGAAACTGATGTTATATGCATTCAACGGTGAGTGTGATGCAATCATCGCAAAGGTGAAGTGGAATAATGTCGTCAAGTCGCGGGAACGAATGATGAAAAGCTATGCTGATATCAACAAGCTGGGAGCTGTTACCAATGTTGTTATTACTTTGGAATTCTATGAGCTCAAACAGGAGGAGCTGGCGCTTACATTTGAATATGAGCGTAAAAATCATGAACGTAAAGAAGAACAGAGACTGATTCGGGAGCAGATGCGTGAAGAAGAAAAAGCACAGCGTGAATTTGAACGGGCTCGTAGGGAAGCAGATGAAGAAGCAAAAATGTACGAGAAAATTTTGGCCAAGGCAAGGGAGGAGTTGGGACTGGCATCTAAGGAAGAAGAGAATGAACTTCAACTTAAAATAAAAGAACTGGAAGGAAAATTAAATCAGGCTTTGGAAAACAGTGAGCGTGCGCGTTCTCAGGCTCAGGATACTAAGAAGGGGTATATTTATGTAATCTCCAATATAGGATCTTTTGGGGAAAATGTTTATAAAATAGGTATGACTCGAAGATTGGAACCAATGGATAGAATTCATGAACTCAGTGACGCCGCACTTCCTTTTCAATTTGATGTCCATGCGCTCATATATTCAGATAATGCGCCTGAGTTTGAACGTGGGCTTCATAAAAATTTCTGGGAGAAACGAATCAATCTTGCAAATGCAAGAAAAGAGTTTTTCAAAATCACTTTGGAAGAAATTGAAAAACATGTGCTTGAATCTAATGCAACAATACAATTCACCAAGCTGGCAGAGGCCAGAGAATATCGTCAAACATTATCTCTATTAGATACTTCTAAGAGTAAAAATCAGGCTATAGACATGAAACCTAAATTTCCAGATACTTTGAACTGAAAATTAACTTGTTGGAGGCATTAGAATGAAAACATTACTATTCATAATTATTTATTTATTTGCAACGATTACTTACGGGCAAAAGGCTGAAGAGTTATATGGTAGTGCAGTATGATACAGCTGGTAGGGAAAAGTACGCCTATTTCTTTACAAATGAAAAAGGTGACACCGTAACGAGGCTTGACGCTGCCAAATATTATGTTTCCTTTAGCGATACGATTCAATATTTCGCTATTGTAGGAATAAAAAATAAAAAGGGTTGGTGGGCAATTGATAGAAAAGAGACGCCGCTTTTTCAGGTTTTCAATACGAGTAGCGGAGAACCTTCACCGGACCAATTAAGGGAAGGAATGATACGCATAGTAGACGAATACGGGAAAATTGGATTTGCGAATAACAAAGGAGTTATTTTAATTAAGCCTCAATTTGAAGCGGCATCAAGTTTTTACAAAGGCAAAGCAATTGTAGGGAGACAATGTCAGCAAATTCTTTGGTGTTGTAAGGGTGTAAATGAAGACAAGCATTACATCATCGATTGCAAATTAAACGGATATATAGACAATAAAGGACAAGTGCAAAAAATTGGCATTTATACTTTTGAACAAATACAAGAGGAAATTGGATGGAAATCTGATCATGATAAATAAGATTTACTGTTTCTAACATTAGCATTGGCGTTTTGCTAAGATGATGTTTTAACAGCACTAATATCTTCTTGGCAAAGCTTATGATTATATAAATATTTATGAAAAGTCAGAATAACTTTGCATATGAATCAATTACTAAATATGAATATATTTAAATCTCTTTTAGTGGTATTTGTAGCTTTTACACCACATGTATTATCGGCTAAACAATTCACAGATAGTACGTCCCTGAAAATTAAGCATATAAAGAAGGGCTCAGACAATTTTACTTTTTCCATTGTTCTACTTTCTAAAGAGAATATTATTCTTAAATTACCTACGCCCAAAAGCTTAATTTTTGGATACGAAAATGACAGTGCCGTTGACGGCTTTTTTGAAGTTTACGAGATGCATGAAAAAAATGAAATAAAACAAACGCCAACCGAAGACTATGATCAATTCAATATTAAAAATGAATTAATGGAATTAAATAACGGCACAGCTGCAACGTATGAATACAAGCTAGGTGAGTTATATAGCCTGAATATTCATAAAACTTATAAAGTGCGCTTAAGATTCAAGGTATCTAAATATAACTATTTGCTAAATGACATTTATTCAAATTGGGTGGTGCTTAAAGGGAAATAGATGCCAATTCCTGCTAATATTTAGTTACTGTCTAGGTTTATATAAATTAGGTTGATGATTGTGATGCTGATATAAATGAACTTACAAGACATACAACTTTGAGTAGGCTATTTTCGAACTGGGATTCAAGTATTTCGAATAGGTGTAAAATCAAAGTGGGCTCATAATATTTTCTGTCTTTATTAAAGTTGGTTCTATTTTACATCAAAAAGGATTAATAAGGTGTTAAGAATAATTTGGTAATTTGCTTTTTTTGTAGGTATAAAATTCTATGACAGTCGTTTACTAAAGCTCTCGAACATAGGCCAGGTGCGGGTTTAAAAATTTGTTTTGTACTCCTCACGAATTAAAGTCAGATTAAAATCTTGCCCACAACGTCTTTAAACGTTATGGCTCGGGTGTTTTCACCCTTTTTTGAATAGTATCTCTTCTTACCTTAGCTCCATGGTTAAAAGATTCTACCCTATTATTCTGTCTGCGATTTCCGAGTCTCGAGTAAGAATGAAGATTGTTAAAAACAGCTTTGACTATTACGCGTTTATGCAAAAGTTTAAGGAACCGGGAACAGAAATAAAAGAAATAAAAACCATCGAATCCATCTACCTGGAGCGAATGTCGAAATTTAATCCTGGCATCATAGGCTGGTCCCAATCGGATCGTTCGAAGATGGATGTCGATGGGTCTGATTTCTTTGATGTACCGCGCTAGTATAATTCAGTTATTGAATATTGACTACTCCCAGGTACATGGCACTGGAACTTTGCTTATAAAAAGCAGAACTGAAGCCGCAGTATACGTGCACAGATTTGCCGCTGTAATATTCCATCATAACAGTTCCGGTTTTGTTTTTTCGTATTCCGATATTTGTTTCACATCTCCATGATTTAAGTTCTTCGCAATAACACGCCATAAAAACCACATCATCTGCACCCGCCATAAAATGGGGGTTTTTCCCAGTCCATTTGAAAACCAATTTTTCAGGCGAAGGGGAAGCAACCGACATCACCTTGGCGTTGGGTAAGGTTCCATCAGAAAGTGCCACTTTTCCAAAGTCAATCTTGAGTTCGGGAAGATCCACCAAAACAGTTTGTTTCATATTTACTGAGAAGATCTTGTTGAAACCCGTTTTTTCTACAGCCAGGTGATTGACCTCGTTTATAAATGCCCTGATCGGGTTTAGAAATTGCAACATGAGTGTAAATTTCTGCCGATGCTTTACAGCTGCCGGGGTGTTGACTTTCGGACTGTTCTGATAGAGACTGGCATATGTCTTGCCGTTTCGTGTGCGGTATATAATATTCCCAATCTTGCCGCTAAGTCCCTGAAGCATTGCGTTATTTTTTACAATTGCCATTTGTTTTGTTTTATAGGTTATGAAAATGATACGTGGCAGTTTACTGCCCATTGAGTAATAT
>Ga0206961_1181_pt1 | contig 11025 bp, 7 predicted proteins | sample Alteio_BWOrgHeat_30_FD_153238 | JGI IMG/M metagenome (GOLD analysis project Ga0206961, IMG submission 153238) | Enriched cells from forest soil in Barre Woods Harvard Forest LTER site, Petersham, Massachusetts, United States -... | ecosystem: Environmental > Terrestrial > Soil > Temperate forest > O...
TGACAACGCCGAAGAGCCACTGGCTCAGGCGCTCGATCCCAAGCTGCGCCAGGGAGCTGCCTGGGAGTCGCTATCGCCGTATTCCCCAACGGCACCGCTGCAGAAGACATTGAAAGCGGTCGACAATATGGTGGTCGATCTGCGCTGTTGCACCGCATTTTACGGTCGGTTGTCCGGCATGGCGCTGGCGGATTCCACCATTGCCGAGGTTTTGGCGGCGCTGACCACCGTCACCTCTTTGCAAGATCTGTCCCGCTTGGTTGCGGCGAATTCCCTGCTGCCACAGTTGTTGGGATCGGCGTGGCAGTGGGAGCGGACTGATCTCGACCCGATCGTAGCATCTTTGGCCTGGGCTGATCACATAACGTCCAGTAGTGCTTCCTTCCAGAACACCGGTTCGTGGATGGTGGCCAAGGACAGCGTATCCCGGGCAGCAGAGGCACGCACATTTGCCAAGGTAGCGTTGCCAGCATTGACCCGAGCGACAGTGCTGGCCGAACGGCTCTCTTTCTGGGGTTCGGCAAATCCCGGCGGGGTGTTTTCCCCATCCACCTGCACCCTGACCTTTGCTGATTTGATCTTCTCCTGGAAGTTGGCCATTGCATCAAGTGACCATCTCGTCGGGTGGTCACGGTGGTGTGTCTACGTGGAGCAAGGGAAAGCCCTCGGTCTTATGCCTATCATTGCTGCCGGCGAGCGAGGAGAGCTCGATCCTCAGGGACTGTTGGCGGCCCTCGAAGCCGATGTTTACGGCCGACTGGCGCGATTCTGCATCACAGCCTTTCCCGCCCTCCAGACCTTTGAACGGGCCGCCTTCGATACCACACGCCAGGATTTCCGGGCGTTCGATCGTGACTTGCTGCGCTATGGCCGGGATTCCATTTCCCTTCAATTAAAGAATATTCCTATCCCGCGTGGGCAGTCCGGAGCGAGGGTAAGCGATTTGACGGACATGCGGCTGGTGGAGCACGAGGTAAGCAAGCAACGCGCCCACATCCCCGTGCGCCGTCTGCTCGCGCGGGCGTGGCAAGCAGTCACGGGGCTGACGCCCTGCCTAATGATGTCTCCTCTCTCTGTCGCCCAGCTGCTTCCGCGTACCCGTGGACTCTTCGACTTGGTGGTCATGGATGAAGCATCGCAGATCCGTCCAGAAGATGCCTTTGGAGCCCTGCTACGGGGCAAACAAGCGGTTATTGTCGGCGACACCAAGCAAATGCCACCTTCCAGGCTCTTTGATTCGAGTCTCGGGGTTACTGATGGCAGCGACCAGGTACTTGCCGGCAGTTCCCTGAGCATCCTCGAATTGGCAGAGACGTCTTTGGGCCATGGTCGCGCTCGCTTGAAATGGCACTACCGGTCGCAACACGAGAGCCTCATCCAGTTCTCCAATGCACGGTACTATGACAACGAGCTGATCATCTTCCCCTCGCATCGGATGACCGGTCCCAATCTGGGCATCCAGCGAATCTTTCTGCCAGACGGCTATTTCCAGGGTGGGACAAATCCCATCGAAGCACAGGCTGTGGCAGAGGCGGTCCTGAATCACGCAGCCGAGATGATCGTGCGTCCTCCTGCGAAGCGTGAAAGTCTGCTGGTAGTGACCATGAATCGCGAGCAATGCGATTTGGTGACCAATCTGCTGGAGAAAAAGGGGGCAGTTGATGAGGAGATTCGCAACGCGCTTCACGGCTTGGAGGAGCTCGACGAGCCGCTGATGATCAAGAACCTGGAGAACGTCCAAGGCGATGAACGGGACCGGGTCATCATCGGATTCACCTATGGCAAGGACCCTGTTTCCGGACGGGTGTTCAACCGTTTCGGTCCCATCGGCCAAGCCGGAGGCGAACGTCGACTCAATGTGCTGTTTTCGCGCGCGAAGAAATCTATCACAGTCTTCACCTCTATGCAGTCTGGCGATATCCTCATCAGTGAACGTGGCAGCCGAGGTTCTCGAGATCTCAAGGATTACCTACAATTCATTGAAACCGGTGCGATCCCCGAACGCGGCATCCTTACCAGGCGGGAACCAGATTCACCCTTCGAACGGTCGGTGGGCGCAGTGATCGCCGGCATGGGCCTCCACCCGGCCTATCAAGTGGGGGTCGCAGGGTATTTCATCGACATCGGCGTCATCGATCCCCACAACAATGGGCATTACCTTCTCGGCATCGAATGTGATGGCGCCACCTACCACAGCTCTCGCTGTGCGCGGGATCGTGATCGTCTGCGTCAGGATATTATAGAATCTCGTGGTTGGACTATCCATCGTATTTGGTCGACCGCCTGGTTTCGAGATCGTTCATCAGAGGTGAGGCGTTTACAGCGGGTTATCTCGCAGCGGCTTGAGAAACAATGATGCGCCCTTATAATTGTTCCATAATATCGATTTAATGCAGCCCGTCCGATCTGCGGCGTCGTTCGCAAACTAAGGTGTGAAAAATAATGAAACCAAGAGAAATGCTGGAAATCAGAAGGGCACATATATCAAGATTTTCAAATATTAGTGGGATGGATGGTGAATCGAGTGCAGTGGATTCGAGGGCAAACTGGATTAATCGCCCAAGTGGAACAGAGCTAAAGAATATCATTACCGCACTGAATCGGGAACGCATTCATATAAAGAAATCATGCTTTGATGCAATTGAAATATTAAACTGTGCAACAATTAATTTCTTAGATGTCGATGATATATGTAACAATATTCTAAACATGGTCTTCATAGAAATAAAAACATCGAATCAAAAACGAGTGAAACCAGATTTTTCAGGATTTTTCTTTGCGTTGACAGAAGCAGAAATTGTGGCAGCGGAACTGCTCGGCGATCGTTTCAGGGTGGCACTTTTCAATAATATTACAAAGGTTATCTTATTGACTACAGTTACGAACATCATTAAGCGTTCTAAGTCTATGAACTGGCAGCTGTCAGTTCAGCTATAATCAATCGAATCAGGTTAATTTTATCTTGCGGAATATATTTTCATCAACCCCGAGTCTGATAAGATTCAATTATGTTTCATAGGTTAGTATGAAAAATAATTTATTGAGATGAATTTATATTTCTATATATCGAGTATTTTTTCCTGAAACTTATACTAATGCGCATGGGAATAGAAGGAAAATATATTTGGAACATCAATAGTAAGTAGAAAACTACACTAGTGAATAGCCGATAAGATTTTTTAAACAGTGGCTCATTAAAGATATGAACTGAGTGAGGAATCGGTACCCAAGTTGGGTAATTATTCTTATTTTTGTTAATAATATGCCTTGGCATCTAATTAAACTATAAATTTGTTCAATTTTGGCATAAAAGTTTGATCTTGAAAGATAATTTTTCATCTTATAGGATCAGAATATAAGAGGATCCAGGCAATGAATATAATGAATGATTCGGAACTATACGAGCTTGTGCAAAATCATCCCCCATTAGTAGAAGGACTTCCATTGCCAGAAATGCAACCGTCTGATCAGGGCGGGCTGGGATCAAATACGAGTGACTCATGGTTTTCATGCAATTCAGCAATTCAGCCAGCTTCAATTGATTTACATGTTGGTGCAATTTACATTCCTGGGGCCAAGGAAAATGAAAGTGGAAGTGTTATTTCGCCAATGGAAGAATTGTGTATAAAATTTGGCCATACAGCGGTTATTATATCTAATGAGACATTGAATGTACCCAATAATATTGCTGCCCTCGGATTCCCACCGTCAAGTCTATCATTCCGAGGGTTATTGATGACAAACCCTGGTCATATAGATCCAGGATATATTGGAAAGTTGCGATTTACCGTTATTAATTTCGGCAAGGAGGATATTACGCTAAGGTGTGGCGATAAAATATTGACCTTATTATTTTTTAAGTTGAATACATTTGCAATGCGTGGATACTTAGCAAGGAACCCAGGTTTTTTAGACAAAAATCCAAGCCAGAATATGGTGAATCGATTATATCCGGAATTTCTTGATTTTAATGCCAGGGCTGAAGATGCGGCAATAAAAGCAGTCAAGGATTCCGAAAGAAGTGCGAAATATTTTGTTTGGGTCGCTGCAGCATTTTCAGTAGTTGCAGGAATATTTGGGGTTTGGCATCCACTGGATGCCGTAAATAAGGAAATCGCGGATATTAATAAAATTCTTGATATCGGGGAGAAAAAATCAAAAATAGATAAAATAGAATCAATTAATACTCTTAGACAGCAAATTGACAAAATTGAAAATGAGTTAAGGGAACTTAAAAATGATAAGGGATCTTTATGAATCCTAAGGTATCTTTACTGGCCAAGTCTAGTTTCAATGCCAAGGAATTTATTAAACTATTGAAATATTATAGGTTAACTTGGAGGAGAAGTCGTGGAGCTTCACAGGCGGAGGAATTAGTGGAAGTCGCAGGTCGTGTGTGCTATATGTCTTTTGGAAAAAGGCAATCTCCGAAGTCAAATAAAGAGTACATACAGCATTTGATTGCATCCGGACATGAGAGTGTTTTGGAGCACGTAAGTTGGACCTTTCTGGTAACAGGTGTGTCCAGGGCGTTTACTCATCAATTTGTTCGTCATCGAATTGGCTTTTCATATTCTCAGCTTTCACAACAGTATCACGATGAAGAAGACGCTGATTTTGTCGTTCCTTATAATATGGATAAATTTCCTGAGGCAATGAAGGCTTGGGAAGAGTCGATAAAGGTTGCAAAGAGCTCTTATGTTAAAATTCGAAATGCTGTGATTCGAGAAGAGAATCGACTGCCCATGAAAAATAACAAACGAGAAATAATACGAGCAATGCGATCAATGGCTAGGAGTGTATTACCAAATTCTACCGAGACAAAAATTGTTGTAACGGCTAATGCAAGATCGTTGAGAAATTATCTTAACGCACGAGGTTCAATTATTGGCGATTCCGAAATGAGAATTGTATCGGCATGCTTTCTAGAGATTTTGCAAAAAGATTCACCGGAATTATTTTCCGATTTTAAATTGAAGCACCTTGATGATAACTCACCAATAGTAGTTCGGGAAAAGCATTAACTAACTGAATGATTTAAAATGATGTGAAAAATAATTCATCGGCGCAGAAATCTCTGAATAAAAAGCAATTGATCTACGACGACGGCAACTGATTTCCACAGTAATTGTATAATGACACATAAATATAAAATTATTTTTTCCTAAAAACATAAATTTTCTCTTTGTTCAATTTCGCATAGCCATGATTGCGATTCCATTTAATTTTCCTCCACGTCTGAAAGTACAACTCAAAATTATTTTCAATAAATTCATTCTCAATTAACTTATACCAGTCGCTCGAATTATCTGCAATTCTGTTTGATACAGGCGCTCCAATTACCATTGCTACAAAGCCGTTCTTGCGAAGCAGAGCATGCGATCTGACTGCAAATGTCTTCATGCTTTCTGCATACATTTTGATTGCATTTTTTGGTGAAAAGCGTGATCTACGTGCTCCTATTTCAATATTCCTTTCAGCTTCTAGGCGATCAGGGTAAATCCAATAATAGGAAAGTCGCTGCCCAAGAGTATAATCCGCCATACATATATAAGGCGGCGATGTAATAATTCCCGCAATCGATTCATTTTCAATGAGCGAATCAAAAGCGGAGGGATTTGCAAAATTTTCCTGAATAATGCTTACACGCGTTAATTCATCCTTTATTTTTTGATTTGGGTACTTTATGATTTTCCCATAAAATGATTCAATTACATTTAAATTCTTATTAATCTTATTGAGAAATAAATTAATTGCAGGTTTGTATTCGGGTGCCAAAATGCCTTTTGGCAAGGGTGTGTTATCTGCAAAGTAGCCATGCTGTTCTCCAGCGCGAGATGTACAGACTGTAAGAATAGATGAGAATGTGGCGAGCAAAAAATTATATTCTTGTAGAGATTTTTGATTACTAACAAATGTAAATATCTTATTTAGTTCTTTGAGGGTATCGCTATGATACCATCGTTCATGATCAGGTATCTTTGGGACTGAATTATATTTTACAGATTTTAGCATATCAAATGTAATAGCGCGTACGCGGTCCCTCGCTGAATTATCGATATAGGTAAACAGGCCCTTTTGGATTAATATAGCTATTGAGTTAGAGTCTGCTGAATACACCTTACAGCCAAATTTAATTCCCTCAGATGCTGTTTGTCCAGTCCCAGAAAACGGATCAAGAATTCGCTCCCCTTGTAATCCAAGGGCTGCTATTAAATTTGATGGAATCGCATAGACAAAAGTTCCAGGATATGAATGTAACGATGAATTCCTAGTTTGAGAAAATTCCCATTTCTCAACCGCCATTAAGGATCGAAGTGGATTGAAGGAGGGCTTAGATTTCAATTCGGTCTCCCATGGTCTGCTTTCCATCCAGTTAGTGACATATTGTTTTGTTCTTTGGCTAATCAATTCAATAACATTATCCATTGATATTCCTGGTTGAATAATATCTTGAAGCCATTCGGGCAATGCCGATTTTTTGATGCCAATATTTTTCTTAAAAACAAAAAGCTTTGCATATGGCTCCTGGAATATCTTATCTGGGAATTGTATGGTCCCCTTGTTTTTCTTTACGATCGCATAACATTCCATATTTTTAGTCGAAAAAATTGATCCAATCCAAGATACTACTGACGATCTAGATATTAGCGGAACCAGGTCCTTATCTTCAATATCAACCATAGCGACAATTTGATTATATCCAATTATTCCATAATGCTTTATTAAGTTATTAATTTCTTCGCTTTTTTCATCCGATGCTAATAAATTCAATAGGCCTTGTTCCGTATTCCATATAATCCTTCTTACGGATACTTTATGGGAAATACTTCTGATTATATGGTGAACAAGCGATTCTCTCCCAATATCTCTTAGATCGGAATAAAAATAGCAATCGTACATTTTATTTTTTAGGGCTATCCAATCATTTACCGATTTAGGTAATTGAATTTCGGATAATATGGGAATTACTGAGCGTAGAGATAGCCATTTAACTAAATTAAGTGGCAGATCTCTTGAGGGGAGCAATCCCATATAGGTCGAGCTTCGAACAACATTGTCAATATTGTCTAAATCTATTGTCCCACTTATCATCCACCCAAGATCATCCTCTCCATTTATAAGTGCAATTACCTTATCGCTATCAATTTTTAATGTTCCCCTTAATGATTGGACAATTTTGTGAAATTTTGGCAGTTCGCCTTGGAATATTGGGAAACTATCATGATAAGTCTCGTTGGATGTCCCCATAAATAGATGTCGGCCTTCAGATTCATGGGTAAATCCATCTAAAACGTATTCGGCAGAATGGGCAAAGGGAGGGGTTGCCACATCGTGATATAATGCAGCTAAAAGTAGATTTGGCCTGTCATCTAGTGCTATGCCCTTTTCTTCACAGGCGATACTACAGAGATACGCAACTGCAATGGAGTGCTCCCATCTTGCTGCACCCGAGAAATCCTTATGCGCAATTGGATCTACGTTTGATAGACCAACTTTCCTAAGTCGCAACATTTCTGGGGAGAAAATAAAATCATCCATCCAATCGGGTAGATGGATTTCCCCATAAAGAATATCATAAAATGTACTCATCTATTTGAATTCTTTTGGAGTGATATTATATATAACGTTGCTAAAACACCTGTGCAAAAATTTGCCCATTGCCCATTTGGTAAGTAATACAATTGAAAAATAGAATATATAAAAATAGCACTAGCGATTACGCATACAACCTTCTTGTTTAGGGCAATTGTCAGAATCACGTTATGTAATACCCCAAGTATTCGAATTGCAAATGAAGGCTCGGTATCTAGACATACATTTGAAATTGAATAAATAATTGCATAGGTTCGCGAAGATATCCTAATGCTTGATAGGGGATAGTGAAAAGCTCGATCATTGACAATATCACTCAAAACATCATACATCATTGATTCAAATCGGATCCAGCCCAAAGACCGGAAACTAGGCCTATTACAAATTCTGTTTAATGTAAATGCGTAAATTTGAAAAGGAATTCTGAGATATACGCTGCTGCCATTAATAATATATTCAACGTTCGTTTCGAAAAAGCTCATTGTATATGGCAAAAGTTGGTCCCTAACCTTCGTCCATGAGGCATCAAGGTCAAGTGTGACTTTAGCTGTTAAAATGTTGGACCTCGAAGTCTTTAATAAGTATATACAATTTGTTATAACGGACAATTCGGCAATACTATTATTTTTGGAAATTTCTCCTTTTATCCAATTTACTATCCATGAGATACAGATGTCATCATTATTAATTTTACCGCAAAGTGATAGTGCTTTAATGGCATAACATGTTGGTAAGGCAGACGGATCATTTGACCTGGGTTCATGTTGAGTGGAATTGTGACTTATTGAATAGGCCCATCCATTGACAAGGCGACCAGCACGGAGTGGGTCTTCAAATTTCTGATCAATTTGATTCCGCATGGATGTCGGAAGCGCTGAGGTGGCTATTATAAATTCTGAAACTTTAATGGTATTAATTTCGTCAGATTCAATAGAATCCAGTTTCCCTGAATTTTCTGCAATTTTTCTATCCAAGACATAGTTTAATAAATTTCTAATTACCTTCTTCTCATCGGAACTATCTGGTCCATTTGAATGTAATTTGCTTAATGTTGACAATGCAGCAGAGCATCCATGAAATCCACGTTGAGTCCAGAAGTCACTATTCGCAATAGCCTCGCTAGGATTATCGAGAAATTGACCGCAGGCTGAATATTTAGTTAGATCGAGTCCGTTTAGCTGTCTTCCATTTTTGCATTGCCGCAGAAACAAAGTCTCTATTTTATTTATTGTACTTTCGAATTGTGATTTATTTGGAAATTTCATAATGTCTATCCCGCATGTTGGGTAAATGCCAAAGCTTCTTTAACGATATCATCGAAGTAGGCATCGTTGTGACCACGGGAAGTCATAATTTTTAGTTTATCATTACTCGATATATAGATATTTTTTGAAGATGTGGTGATGCCAATTTTGGAAAATCCATAACTTTCAAGTGGAGATCTAAAGCGTCTATCGGCGGTAATGACAAACGAAAAATCACCACCAATGCCAAAGGCAAGATCAATTGGATCTATTTTTAAAGAACGAGCAACGCTTCTAGTCATGGGCGAAATCGGAATCATTTCAGAATAAATAATAGCACCGACATCACTTGATTTGCACAATTCGGTGAGATCTGCGCCCAATCCATCGCTGATGTCGATTCCACCAAAGCATCCCTTAAGTTTACTGGCGTTAATAGATTTCTTAATTGGGATCGATGGCCTTCCAAGTGTTTTCTTTATCCATTCTAGAAATTTCATCCTTTGCTTTTTTTTGGTTGCCGCAATTGTTGCGCCAGTGCAAGCGCCCACTGGAGTAGCGATCCAAATATCTTGGTCTGGATTGGCGCGAGTCTTAATGAATAATGAATCCATACTAGTCGAAAAACCAATGGCGGTTGCACAGAGAGATAAATTCATTCCATATTTAGAATCGCCCCCGATTATCTGTGCGCCGCAAGACTCGGCAACATTTTTTGCGCCCGATATCAAAGCCCTATATTCTTTTGCGCCCCATTTCCTCGGAATGCAGAGATTTATTAATAGATATTTTGGCAGTGATCCAGATCCAATTAAGTCAGATAGGCTTGAGGCGATGAGAAGTTTGCCAAGTTCTCGCGGTCCGCCAATTTCGAGTCTGGTAATTAAAGGATTTGAATTTAAGAAGTCGGAGGTAACTGATATAATTTCCTTATTATATTTAAAATGGGCACAATCATCATCGCCAATTCTGGTAATTAGTCCATTACTTTTCTTGCGGGTAAGAAAATTTGAAAGCCAACTTATTTGCGACTCAAGATTAAAAACCATATTTTATCCTATTAAAATATTCTTACAAAGAACGATATTTTTTTCAGTAAGTTGGTAATTGGGGAATAATTCCCAATCCCATTTATTATTTTTTAGTAGTACCCCAATAGATCTTCGGATTTCCTGCCTACTAATATCAACAGTGCTGAAGAATTTTGCTGTCCGACTTCTATTTTTTGGCATTGACCAATATATATAAGGCCGATCTTTGAAGTGCGAGAGTGAATCAGCGTGTATTTCCTCGGATAAGATTCCCTTAGGTTTTATTTTTTCACTACAATTGATTTTGGTGAAGGCAAGATGCATGTGAGCGTGTAAGATGCACGATCCAGAACAGTCGCCCGTTGTAGCGCCATGTTCAAATTCGATCGGGAATAGTGCCTGGAATGATAATTTATCGACAATTCTGTCAACTATGAATTGGTATGTCGACAATTGAGAAGAGTCAAGTTGTGAAAATGACGTGACGTGTCGTTTGGTTATTATAAGAAGATGCCCAATGGAAAGAGGCCCTAGTGCCGGCACCACGCAAAAATCTTCAGTTTCATGTAGTATATAATCGTACCAATGATGACTAGTGCGATTTACTATCGCGCAAAATCTGCATGGGGTATCAACTATTGGCATGGGAAAGTAATTAGAAAATAATTGCAGATATAGAGTATGGAGAGATTAGATTTTTGTCTTTGCATTTTGTATATAATAGTATTTGTTGGCAGATTGATTTGAAATAGGATTATTCCTAAGGGGCGGGAGGAGAATAGAAGGAAGTCCCAGAGTTATCAAGTATAATAAAGACAATTGTCACATCCATTGCAATGCCTCAGGAAATTTGAATTGAGAAATTTGGTCTAAGCCTGCGGGAATTACAGTCAGGTTCAAAAATAACCTGATGGAGTATAACATTTATTTTTTTGCCTCCAATAGATGCTGATTTCATTTTTTGATCGAATTAGGCCGCAGCCAGAAACTCCGCATCACATTCGTGGGTTGCTGATTTGAATCCTGTATGGAGGAGAGTTGATGGCAACTGCCCTAATGAGCTACAACCGAATATCGCGACTTGACATAATCATCTCACACTGTGCGCGTTCCCCACTCCCCAATGCACTCTTTCCCCAATTGGATAGAGTACT
>Ga0206961_1182_pt1 | contig 10955 bp, 16 predicted proteins | sample Alteio_BWOrgHeat_30_FD_153238 | JGI IMG/M metagenome (GOLD analysis project Ga0206961, IMG submission 153238) | Enriched cells from forest soil in Barre Woods Harvard Forest LTER site, Petersham, Massachusetts, United States -... | ecosystem: Environmental > Terrestrial > Soil > Temperate forest >...
GCGATCCAGAAGACCTGCATGCCGAGGGCGGGGAAAACGGCGGGGCCCGCGACTCGGCCGATGAGGATTTCGGTGGGGGCGCCGGTGGTGAAATAGAACGGGAACAGTCTGGCCAAGTGGGCGGCCCAGGGCGGGAGCATCGCGATCGGGAAAAGCTGACCGGAGAGGAATAGCATCGGGATGTAGTAGAGCTCAAAAATCGAAGTCACTTCCTGGGTGTACAGCGCAAGCATCGACATCATCATTACGAAGCTGAAGCTCACCAAATGGCCGAGGACAAGCGAGGTCCAAAACTCCCATCCCAGGTGTACCGTGGCATGGGTCAAGTAGCCGCGATATGCGAACAGCAGCATCACGAAGAACGGAGCGAACAGCACCGGGCGGATGAAACGCCATGACAGGTTGCGAAAGAAGTTGAGCTGATAGAAACTCATCGGACGCAGGAGCATCGTCGAGAACTGGCCTTCTTTGATCTCCATCGCCAACTCCCACATGATGTGGCTTGTGACGAAGCTGCCCAAGAACAGCATGCAAAGGTAGTAAAGGATGAAGTCGCTGGTGGTAAATCCGCCGATCGGTCCGGCGCGGCTGGCTCGCGCCCAAACCAGCGGCATGGTCACTGCAGTAGCAAGGTCAACCGTGACCCAGATCAACCCGCTGGCGCGGTAGGCAATCCCATCTTGGAAATAGATCGCGAAGACGGCCCACCATTTTCGCAACGTCCAATTCATCGCTTCCATTATTGCCGACAGGTACAACACCAGGGTGACTCGCACCGAAATCGTCGATACCGCGCTCCATGCCCCGAACGACGCGATCTGCCGCGTCTTGACCAGTTCGATTCGGTCCGCATACCCAGGACGAGTGGTCGTTTTAGTCGATGACCTTTACAGCACCATCCACCGATTTGCGGCAAAAGGGCACTGCCGCCTCGAACACGCTGACGACTTCGAATTGGACACTTCACTCTCAGCCTACCAAGGCGAAGCCAGTAGCGATCCCAATGTGGCTTGGTGGATCATCGATTGGCAGGACCAAACACTCGAACTTGTAATGGTTCAAGTGACCCAGGGCATGCACCGGACGACGATCTCATTAATGGCCGGACCTTCGAATAATGCGATTGAAGAGTTTGTAGTGGTTTTAGAGCGCTTTGCGAGTGTGGTGGAGGGCGCCGTCCTCGTGTTTCAAGACGGATGTTGGCGCCACGATGAAGACTTATACGAAGACATTCAAAGCTCAACCCTGGACAATCTGATCCTCCCAGAAGGCATGGCTGAACAGGTCAGAGACGATATTCAACATTGGCTGAACTCAAAGGAGCTTTACGAAGAGCATAACATTCCCTGGAAGCGCGGCATGATTCTGATTGGGCCGCCGGGCAACGGCAAGACCCACATGATCAAGGCGTTGGCCAATCACTTCAGGCTGAGCACCTTGTACGTCCGCGGATTCAAAGCGGAATACTCCACCGACTCTCAAAACATATCTAAAGTCTTTGCAAAGGCGCGCGCTTGTGCGCCGGCGATGTTGATCATGGAAGACTTGGACACTCTAGTCGACGACGGAAACCGGTCTCACTTCCTGAATGAGTTAGATGGGTTCGCCAGAAATACCGGAATCCTCGCGATTGCCTCGGCAAACGACCCAGAGAGACTGGACCCGGCGCTGGTTAATCGGCCGAGCCGCTTCGATAGGCGATACACGTTTGACTTGCCTGGCCCAGAGGAACGGGCACGCTACCTTCAGTTCTTCACTTCCTCGTTGAGCGCCAGCCTTCGGCTTTCGGACGATGAAGCGTCGGATCTGAGTTCCGATACAGATGGATTCAGCTATGCCTATCTCAAGGAGCTCGTGCTATCCAGCATGATGAGTTGGATATCGATAGGAGGCGGTACATCGTTTGCCGATGTCGTCAAGCAGAATGCTGCTCCGCTCGCGGAACAAATGCGGATCGATCCATTCGTATCGCCACCAGTAGGCGATGAGGAGGAGGAAGGGAATGATTTTGCCAAGATGGCCAGACGCATGCGTCGCGGCGGTTTCCCTTTCCCTAAACCTCGATAGCCGCTCCGAAACGGGGCGGCTATCGACTTTTGCAGCTTACAAGCTCACTTCTCGCGAAGCGGGAGGCCCATGGCCTTCAAGAAGACTCGGGCTTCTTCGTCGGTCTTGGCGGTGGTACAGATGATGATGTCCATTCCTCGAATCCGATCGAACGTGTCGTAGGGGATTTCGGGGAAAACCAGCTGCTCTTTCAGTCCAAGCGCGTAGTTGCCTCGTCCGTCGAACGACTTGGGCGAAAGGCCTTGGAAGTCTCGGATGCGGGGGAGAACAACGGTTGCGAGCTTGTCGAAGAAGTGGTACATCCGGTCGCCGCGAAGAGTGACCTTGCAGCCGACGTCCATGCCTTCTCGAAGTTTAAAGTTCGAGATAGCTTTCTTGGACTTGGTGACGATCGGCTTCTGGCCGGAGATAAGCGTCATATCTCGAACCGAGTTCTCAAGGTTCTTGTCGCCGTTCTTTTCCTTGCTGCCGGTACCCATGTTGATGACGATCTTGTCCAACTTGGGAGCCTGCATCACCGACTTGTACTTGAACTCCTCTCGGAGCTTGGGTAGGACTTCCGCCGCATACTTCGCTTTTAGGCGAGGCTTGGGCATGGTAACGGGACCTGTCGGTTCTTTTTCTTTCTCTTTGCGTGCCATTGATTTTCCTTATTCGCCTGATTTCTGACCAGGCAGTTAATTCGTTTCCCTTACTTTTCCATTACTGGAGCGTCGACGAGCTTGGCGCCGGTCTTCTTTGCGTAGCGGACAAGCTTTCCGTCTTCCAGACGTCGGCCCACGCGTGTCGGCTGGTTCGTTGCCGAATCCAGCACCATCACGTTGCTGACGTGAATCGGCACCGGGATCTTGATTCGCATCGATCGCTGGCCTTCCATCTTCGCCTTGCGGTGTTTGATGGCGGCGTTAAGCGGGAACGGCTGATCCGGATTCTCTTCGTTGTCCTTGAGGACGATGACTTTTTGGTCTTTCGGAGATACGGCGGCGATGTAGCCGATTTCGCCCTTGTCCTTTCCGGAAATGATCACAACTCGATCGCCCTTTCGGACTTTGAGCTTAATGTGAGTTGCATTTTGCTTTATTTCGGCCTTGGTAGGCATTACAGCACCTCCGGTGCAAGCGACACGATCTTCATGAAGTTCTTGTCGCGAAGTTCACGGGCCACCGGGCCAAAAATGCGCGTGCCTCGAGGCTCAAGGTTTTGCGGGTTAATGACCACGCAAGCATTGTCGTCGAATCGAAGCGTCGAACCGTCGACTCGGCGCATGGCGCGCTTTGTTCGAACGATCACAGCCTTGATTACATCGCCCTTTTTGACCGGCATATTCGGCGTGGCCACCTTAACTGCGGCAACGATTACGTCGCCGACCCCGCCATAGCGAGGTTGAGACCCTTTAAGCACTCGAATGCACATCACTTCGCGCGCTCCCGAGTTGTCGGCCACTTTGAGCCGTGTAAATTGCTGAATCATTGTTCTTATCCTGTGTAATTGATCTGTCGAAGGCTACTTGACCTTTTCGAGGATCTGAGTAACTCGCCAGCACTTATCGCGACTGATCGGGCGGGTCTCCATAATCTCGACGGTGTCTCCCTCGTCGCAACCGATGATGTCGTGCGCCTTGAACTTCTTCGTGCGCAAAACGACCTTTCCATAGATCGGGTGCTGAACGCGACGCTCGATCTTTACAACCACCGTCTTTTCCATTTTGTTGGAAACGACGATGCCTTGGCGCACCTTTCGGCTGCCTCGCTCATCCTGTGTCGGCACTTCGGTCGACGCCGCCTCAACTGCTTTCTTCTTTGCAGCCATTAGGCGTTACCTCGCTGCTTCTCGGCGATGAGAGTCATCATTCGCGCGATGTTATGTCGCCGAACTTTAACGCTTGCCGTATCTGTAATGCGTCGAAAAACCAAATCTCGCCGAGCCTTGTACAGATTGGCTCGCTCGTCGCGAACCAACTGTTCTAGCTCGGGAACTGACTTTTCCCGCAGGTCTGAAATCTTTGTATCCTTCATTTCTTTAATTGCTGTTCCTAAGCGCTCAGGGAGTGCTACTCGGTCGCGATCTCCTCTGTTGGTTCTGCGAGCTCAATCGGCTCGGCTTGGTCGGGGTGAACGACCATAGCCAGCGCTTCCAGGTCGGCCTTGGTCACAAACTTACACTTGATCGGTAGCTTGAAGATCGCAAGTCGCATAGCTTCCTTAGCCACTTCGACCGACACGCCGCTCATTTCGAACAGCACGCGACCTGGCTTGACGACGGCGACCCAGCCTTCCACCGGCGCCTTACCCTTACCCATACGGGTTTCGAGGGGCTTCTTGGTGTACGACTTATCTGGAAAAATCCTGATCCAAACTTTTCCACCGCGCTTGATGTGGCGGGTCATCGCGATACGACCGGCTTCGATCTGTCTGGAGGTAATCCAGGCCGGTTCCAATGCCACGATGCCAAATTCACCGAACGAGATCCGGTTGCCTTGAGTGGCTTTACCCTTCATTCGTCCACGATGCATCTTGCGATGCTTAACTCTCTTAGGCATCAACATTAAGCTTCACCTCCGGTTTTCGCTTCGGCGCCGGCGTTGATGGCAGCGAATGCCTGAGCTTCCGCCTCGTCTCGCTGACCTCTTCCACGTCGCGGCTGCTGCACCTGCGGCTCAAGGTCTCGAAGCCTTCGCTCAGGAAGAACTTCGCCCTTGTAGATCCAAACCTTGCATCCGACCGAGCCGTAAACCGTATGAGCGGTCGCTTGGCCGTAGTCGATGTCTGCGCGGATGGTGTGCAGCGGGATCTTGCCGATCTTGTCCCCTTCGCGGCGGGCGATTTCCGATCCGCCAAGTCGTCCGGAAACCTGAATCTTGATTCCTCGACCGTTCATTCGCATGACACGAGTCATCGCCTGCCGCATGGCGCGACGGTGGCTGATTCGCTTTTCAAGCTGCTGGCAAACGTTTTCGGCAACCAACTGAGCATCGAGTTCCGGCTGTCGAACCTCGGTGACGTTGACCTGAACAACCATCGTCTTGTCTTTCGCCCGAACCATGCGGTTCAGGATGTCCGTAAGTTCGTCGATGCCTTTACCGCCGCGGCCGATGATGGCGCCAGGCCGCGCTGTGAAGATCGTAACCTTCACGCGGTTTGCGGCGCGCTCAATTTCGACACGGCTGACGTTGCCAAGGCCAGTTCGGCGCTTGATAAATTGTCTAATCTCGTGGTCTTGCAGCAGAGCCGGACCGTAGCCCTTCTTGCCGTAGTACCACTGGCTATCGAAGCCACGGATGACTCCGACGCGCAAGCCAACTGGATGAATCTTTTGACCCAAAGTTACTCCGCTCCTTTTTCTTCCGAGGCTTCGGCCTCAACACCTGCGGCCTCTGGGGCCGATTCCGTCGTCGATGGCTCTTGGGTGGCAGGAGCCTCGCTCACTGCCTCCACGGGAGCCTCAGCAACCGCTTCCACGGCTGGAACTTCGATTACTTCCGGTGCAACTTCGGCTGCCTCGGGCGCTGTGCCCTTTCCGCTTCCTCGTCGCTGTCGCTTTGTAGGTGCGGCAAATGTGGGGCGGGGCTTGGCCTTGGTGCCGTGCGGCTTGACCGGCTTCGGCGCCTCGTAATCTTCGACCGTCACCGTAATGTGGCTCGTCTTCTTGACAATTCGATTGCCGCGACCCATGGCGCGTGCCTGCATTCTCTTCAAGCGCGGGCCTTCGTCAACGGTGATTGCCGCGATCTTGAGCTGCTCTGGGGAGAGGCCGTGATTTTCTTGTGCGTTGGCCATTGCGGAGACCAACACCTGATGCAGCGCCTGGGCGCCCTTTCCGGTGTGGTACCGAAGAAGGCTAACTGTGTGCACTGCAGACTTACCGCGAACTTCATCCGCGATGATCCGCACCTTGCGCGGCTGCACCCTTACATATTTTGCGATTGCTTTTACTTCCATCGTCTCTTGCCTCAAAGCGGCGCACGCGAACCTCGCGCAAAGCCGCTCATTTTACCCTTCGGGGGCTTACCTTAGCTTCGTCCCCCTCTCGGCAAGACCACCGGCGTGGCCACGGAACGTACGGGTCGGTGCAAACTCTCCGAGCTTATGTCCGATCATGTTCTCCGTAACAAATACCGGAACGTGCTTGCGTCCGTCATGTACCGCAAACGTGTGTCCGACCATGTCGGGAGTGATGGTCGATCGGCGACTCCAAGTTTTGATGAGTCGCTTTTCGCCTTTCGCGTTCAAGTCGAAGACCTTCTTCATTAAGTGATCATCGACAAAAAATCCTTTCTTTAAACTTCTTGACATTTTTCTCCTGTGGTGCCGCAAGCCCGAATTCCGATCCCGGATTCGGGCGGGCAGTGCACTTGCGTGGTTCGGCAGTAGCTAAGCTACTTACCTACTTCTTGTCCCTCCGGCGGACGATGTACTTCTCGGTGCGCTTGTTGTGTCGCGTCTTCTGACCAAGAGCCTTGTTGCCCCATCGGTCGACAGGACCCTTCTTGCGTCCGATCGGCGACTTGGCTTCACCACCACCATGTGGGTGATCGCGAGGACTCATCACGACGCCGCGAACGTGAGGCTTGATTCCCAAACCTCGGTTCTTTCCGGCCTTTCCGATCACTTCGTTCTCGTGCTCGGCATTGCCGACTTCCCCGACGGTTGCGCGGCAGGTGTTGTGCACCATTCGCATTTCTCCGCTGGGCAGTCGAAGCGTCACATAGTTCCCCTCTTTCGCCATCACCTGAGCGGCAGCGCCGGCGGAGCGGACCATTTGGCCACCCTTCTTCGGCTGCATCTCGATGTTGTGAACGAGCGTTCCAAGCGGGATGTTCTTCAGCGGAAGGGCGTTGCCGGGCAGAATGTCCGCGCCTTCTCCGCTTTCGATAATGGTTCCTACGCCCAGATTCTTCGGGGCAAGGATATATCGCTTTTCGCCGTCAAGGTAGTGCAGGAGTGCGATGCGGCATGTTCGATTCGGATCGTATTCAATCGCGACGACCTTGGCCTTGACCGAATCCTTCTCACGCTTAAAGTCCACCTCGCGGTAGCGGGTTTTATTACCGCCGCCACGATTCTTGGAAGTCAAGCGTCCGCTGCTATTCCGTCCGCCGGTTTTCGGCTTCGGTGAAATAAGCGACTTCTCCGGCGTACTCTTTGTAACCTCCGAATAGGTCGCGCCGATCATGCCTCGGCGGCCTGGAGAGGTTGGTTTATAAATTCTCGTTGGCATCTTAGACTCCGTAATCCTCGAGCATCTGGCCCTTACCGAGCGTTACTACAGCCTTCTTTCGATCTGGCTCATAGCCTACGCTCTTGCCACGCCGCCGCTTCTTTCCGAGCATCTTGATGGTGCGGACAGAATCGATATGGATGGCCTGATCCTTCTTCTTGCCTTCGTTGTAGATCGCTTCCAGCGCCTGCTTGATTTCGATCTTGTTGGCGTTTCTTGCAACTTCGAAGGTGTACTTGCGAACTAGGTTTTCCTCTTCTTTGATTCTGGGGTCACCATAGGAGAGGGAAACTGCCTTCTCCGTGATATGCGGCCTCAGGATGATATCGTGTGGGTTTTTCACTTAGCCCAGACCTCCTCGATCTTGGTCAATGCGTCCTGCGCAATCACGATCTTCTGAGCTACCAGCAGATCTCGCGTTGAGAACACAGCGGTCTTCACTGCTTCTGCGCCACCGGCCGAGGAAGCCGGCGCTGTTCGCACCGTAACGTTCGGAAGGTTTCGGAAGCACTTGTGAGTGACCTGGTCGTATTGAGGAAGCACCACCAGAACCCGGCGCTGATTGCCAAGACCCAGAGCTGCGAGCATTGCTACCGCATCCTTTGTCTTCGGTTCTGCAAACGCGATCGCGTCGATGACGCTTACGTTGCCTGCTTCAATGTGAGCGGAAAGAGCTCCGAGAAGAGCAGCTCGTCTTTCTTTCTTGTTGATCTTCTTTTCGTAATCGCGCGGCTTCGGAGCGAATGCAACGCCACCATGTGTGTAGTGGGGTGCGCTGACGGTACCTTGGCGGGCGTTACCGGTCTTCTTCTGCTTGTACGGCTTTCTGCCGCCACCGCGAACTTGGGCGCGCGTCAAGGATGACTGCGTTCCCTGTCTGCTGTTTGCCTCTTCGGCAACGACGGCGCGATGGGCGGTGACCTGGCTCACCTTAGCTTCGGCTATCGCCTTGCTGAAGGTATGGGTACCGATCGACTTACCGTCTTTTCCTTGAATTTGTATTTCTGCCATTGCCTTACCTCGCCGACTTGTTGATAACCACTTGGGCGCCGTTTGGACCGGGCACGCTGCCGTCGATTAGGATCAGGTTTCGCTCGGCGTCGATCTTTACGACCTTCAAACCTTTCTGGGTAACGGTTTCGTCACCCATGTGACCTGGGCCACGCTTACCTTTGAAAACCCTCTGTGGACCCGTTGCACCGTTCGACAACGGTCGTCGGTGGGTCATGTAGCCGTGCGTCATGTGCTGACCTTTGAAGTGGTAGCGCTTTACGCCGCCGGCGAATCCACGGCCCTTGCTGTTTCCGGTAACGGTGATCTTCTCACCTTCCGTAAAAATGTCGACGGTAATCTCTTGCCCAAGAGTCAGGCCCTCGGTCGAATCGATCCGAAACTCTTTGAGCGTTCGGAGATTCTTGGTTAAGCCGGCTTTCTTAAGGTGCCCAAACTTGGGGAAAGTGAGCTTGCTCTCCTTCGCCTCGCCGTAGCCGACCTGAACTGCCGTATATCCGTCTTTATCTTCCGATTTAAGTTGCGTAACGAATACCGGGCCAGCCTGAACGACTGTCACCGGTACCATCTTCCCCTCGTCCGTAAAGACGTGGGTCATTCCAATTTTTGTGCCTAGAATTCCTGGCAACATACTTCACCCTCTTCGCTTCCACTGCGCTCGGTCCGTTTGAATGCGTTGCCCTCTTTGCCTTCGGGTCGCCGGATCCTTGCCTTTGAAGCGCCAATCTTAAATTTTCAATGCGATGAAATCGAGGCGCTTACGCGCTCTTGATTTCGATGTCGACGCCGCTTGGGAGGTCCAGCCTCATCAGTGCGTCGATTGTCTTGTTTGTCGGTTCGAGAATATCGATTAACCGGTTGTGGGTCCGAAGCTCGAAATGCTCCATGGACTCCTTGTCGATGTGCGGACCTCGGATGACGCAGAACCGGCGAATGTTCGTCGGTAGCGGTGTCGGGCCTGCCACGCGGGCTCCGGTGCGCTTCGCGGTATCCGTGATCTTTTCGGCCGATTGGTCGATGATCCGGTGATCGTATGCTCGAAGCCTGATTCTTACTTTGATTCCAGCCATAGTGTTCTTCATTAAGAAGCCCCCGTCCTGAGGACGGAGGCTTCGTTGTTTTCTTAGACTTCCACCTGGGTAATCGTTCCGGCGCCGACTGTTCGACCGCCTTCACGAATCGCAAATTTCGATCCTTGTTCCATGGCAACGTTTGAGATGAGCTCGATCGTCATGGTGATATTGTCACCCGGCATGACCATCTCGACGCCTTCCGGCAGGTTCAGCGTTCCGGTCACGTCAGTGGTGCGGAAGAAGAACTGCGGTCGATAGCCGGAGACGAATGGGGTGTGGCGTCCGCCCTCTTCTTTGGAGAGAACGTAAACCTCGGCGATGAACTTGGTGTGCGGCTTGATCGAACCGGTCTTGCAGCAAACCATTCCGCGCTCGATCGAAGCTCGATCCACGCCTCGGAGCAGCAAACCGACGTTGTCGCCGGCTTCGCAGTAGTCCAAGGTCTTGCGGAACATTTCGATTCCGGTGCAGATCGTCTTTCGAGGAGCAGCGCTGAGACCAACGATCTCGACTTCCTCCATCGACTTGAGCTGACCGCGCTCGACACGGCCCGTAGCGACCGTACCGCGACCTGTGATCGTGAAGACGTCTTCGACGGCCATCAAGAACGGCTTGTCCTTGTCGCGAGTAGGAGTCGGGATGAACGTGTCGACTGCTTCCATCAGTTCGAGAACTGACTTGTATGCATCGTTGTCGATCGTCACACCCTTCTCAAGCGCATCCAGCGTCTGAACGGCCGAACCCTTGATGATCGGGGTGTCGTCGCCAGGGAAACCGTACTTGTTGAGCAGGTCGCGGACTTCCATCTCGACGAGCTCGATCAATTCGGGGTCGTCCACGAGGTCGACCTTGTTGATGTAAACCACGATGTGAGGCACGCCGACCTGACGGGCGAGCAGGATGTGCTCGCGGGTCTGGGGCATCGGGCCGTCCGTCGCGGACACGACCAGGATTGCACCGTCCATCTGGGCGGCGCCGGTGATCATGTTCTTGATAAAGTCAGCGTGACCAGGGCAGTCGACGTGGGCATAGTGCCGAGTCGCCGTCTCGTACTCCTGGTGCGAGATGTTAATCGTGATACCGCGAGCCTTCTCTTCAGGGGCCGAGTCGATTTCCGCATAGGAAACCTTCTTTGATAGACCCTTTAGTGCCAGGGTGCCCGTGATCGCAGCCGTAAGCGACGTCTTGCCGTGGTCAACGTGGCCGATGGTGCCGATGTTGACGTGCGGCTTTTTCCTTTCGAATTTTGCTCTTGCCATTTGTTGTGCTCCTACCTAATCTATTTCGGCCACGCCGTTAGCGGCCGCCTTGCGCCTTAGCCGTGATCTCGGCCGCGATATTGTTCGGGACCTCCTCATAGTGAGAAGGCGTTACGTTTGGCTGTGCTCGTCCCTGGGTAAGCGAGCGCAGAGTTGTAACGTACCCGAACATTTCGGAAAGCGGGACGTGGGCGATGACGATTGTCACGCCACCCATCGCGTTCTCCATTCCTTCGATTCGGCCACGACGGCCGTTCATGTCTCCAACCACGTCGCCCACGTTTTGCTCGGGAGTCGTGACTTCGACATGCATAATCGGCTCTTTTAG
>Ga0206961_1171_pt2 | contig 10909 bp, 10 predicted proteins | sample Alteio_BWOrgHeat_30_FD_153238 | JGI IMG/M metagenome (GOLD analysis project Ga0206961, IMG submission 153238) | Enriched cells from forest soil in Barre Woods Harvard Forest LTER site, Petersham, Massachusetts, United States -... | ecosystem: Environmental > Terrestrial > Soil > Temperate forest >...
TTTTTTTATTATATTTGAATTCATAAACACCATTATGAAAAAATGCACTTCTATTATTATGTTAGTTATTTTATTTGGATGTAAAAGCCATAATAATAATCCAACTCAAGAAGTTACCTTCTTTAGTAATGGAAAAGTATCAGCAATTAATAATTACGTCAATGATTCCATGGATGGTCAACAACTAGAATTTGATTCATCAGGGTATTTAAAAAATCAGGCACACTACAAAAAGGGAGTTATTGATGGAGAAGCATTTTATTATTATCCCAATGGTTTAATTAAGCAAAATAGGACTTGGAGAAATAATAAAGAATGCGGTTTCGGAGATGATTATTGGCCATTTAGGCCGCTTGAATTAAAGGTATATTATTGGTTTAATAATGACACTGTCCAATATTATCAATATTACAATACTCGTGGATTTGAAGTAAAAAAATGGGGTATTAATCCTAATCCAGGAGACCTAAAGAAAGTTTATGATTCTTCATTTATGAAATAATTTTTTTCATTAACTTGTCCCAACTGGTATATAGTTGCCTAAAAATAGAAGGAAGCTTTAACGATGACCATAAAAAAGAAGGTACCTGGATTTTTTATTATGCCGATGACAAGGTAAAAGAGAAAGCAGTGTATAAAAATGGTGAACAAAACGGTGTTGACGAGGGATGGTGGGATAATGGCAATAAAAGCTATACGGAAACATTAACTGCAGATAAAGTAAATGGTACACAAACGATCTATTACTACAATGGCAATATCAAATCAGTTAGTACTTATAAGGATGATAAAAAAAATGGTCCGTCGAAATCATATAATTCTTATGGAGAACTAACTTATACAACCAATTATGTTGATGATAAAGAAGAGGGAGATGCAAAATCTTTTTATGGCTCCTCAGGAAAACTAAAAGATGAAGTAACTTATAAAAACGGAAAAGCCCAGGGGACCTATAAAGGCTATTCAGAAAATGGCACAGTTACTTCTCAAGGTCAGTTTGTAGATGATCTTAAACAGGGTTTTTGGAGTACCTATTTTGATGATGGCGCAATAGAAGAAAAAGTTACCTATGCTGATAATGAAGTAACAGGGGAATTTACTTCTTACTTCGAAAATGGAAAACTAAGTCGTAAAGGAAATTACACCAAAAAGAAATTAGACGGACAATTACAAGATTATGATGATGACGGAATATTATACAATACTGCCTTTTATGAAAAAGGGAAATTGAAAGAAATAAGTTTTTTTGACAAATCTGGTAAAACGATCTCTTCTACAACAACTCGTAAAGGCGCCGCTAATATTGTTTATTATACACCTGACGGAACAAAAGAAAGTGAATGTTATTATAATAAAGATGGAAACCAGGATGGGAAAAATATAATTTACTATCCTTCAGGGAAGATAAAAGAAGAAGAGTATTACAAAGATGGTGTACAAAATGGATCAGACATTACCTATTACGCGAATGGTCAAAAAAACTATGAGTGCAATTATGCTGATGGCAGTGAAGACGGATATCTTAAAAAATATTATGCCAATGGACAAGTAAGCCAGGAAGGATGGATGGTTGCCGGACAAAAGCAACAACATATGATCTACTACAATAACCTGGGAGATATTACCTCCATCGAAAATTATTTAAATAATGATCTTGACGGATACACTGAATATAAGTTCCCGGGTAATATTCCTGATGATGAATATAAATATACTACAGGATGGTTAAAAGGATTTACACAATTTGATACTTTGGGAAATGTTATTTCCTCTGGTCAATATTCGCAAGGCAATGGCCCCCGTATTCATAAACACTATAATGGGAAAGTATTAAGTAGCGGAAATTACGATCATTACATGCTTACCGGCAGCTATGAAACGTATTTCTATAATGGAAAGCCTTCTGCCAATTTTTATTATAAAAACAACGATAAAGATAGTACCTATAAAAGTTATTTTTTGAATGGCAACCTAAGTGTAGAGGGAAATTATAAAGATGGAGATAAAAATGGTGTTTGGAAATATTTTTATGAGAATGGGAAACTAAGCGAAGAAGAAACGTACAAAAAAGGATCTTTAGATGGGAAAGATAATTCCTATAATCACGATGGAACAAAAGATTTTAGTACCACATATAAAAATAATAGTAAAGAAGGGCAGGATATAATTTATGGAGATAGTAATAAAGTAATAGTTATATTAAACTATAAAGACGGCGAATTAATGAGTTATACTTATGAAGATAAAAATGGCATGTTGGTGCAACCAATTATTATAAAAAATGGGTCATGCAAAATAATAGGTCACTATAAAAATGGCGTACAAAGCTGTGAGCTCTCTTATATTGATAATATGCAACAGGGGCAACAGAAATTTTTCTTCAGGAATGGTAAATTATATATTGAAACAAATAGAGTAGTTGGTTATGAGGATGGTCCCACTAAAGTGTATTATTCAAATGGTGCACTTTCTTCAATAACAAATTATGTTTTAGGCAATATTAATGGTGCTCATAAAACGTATTACCCAAATGGTAAAGTAAAAGCTGAAGATAATTATTACAACGACGAATTAAACGGTATCTGTAAATATTATGATGAGCAAGGGAATGTAAAACAATTCGTGTATTATCACGGCAATCTTCTAAGTACGAATTAATCATGTATAAAAAATTAAGCATACTATTTATTATTGTCTTGTTACAACAAACAATGATGGCACAAACACCGGATGAAGTGAAAAAAATATTTCCCGGTGAACAGGTAGTGTATTTACATTATGATGAACAGGTAGACCTTTCCATTAAAAATGATACACCCATTGCACAAAGCAACCACAATATTGAGTTGATGTTGTTAGGAGAAAACGCCAGTAGTTATAGCAGGTATGAAATTTATCATAGCGGCTACAATGAATTAACAGGATTGGATGCCTACACTAAAGTGCCGGATGGTGATAAATACAAAAAGGTAAAAGTTACTAATAAGCAAACGAGCAGCGTTAATAACAATACAGTCTTTTATGATGATGTGAAAATGACCAGCTTTGATTTTCCTTCTCTAACACAAAATGCGGTTCAGCATATTGACTATACTTTGTATCATAAAGATGCGCATTTGCTAACACCTTTTTTTTATGAAGAGCGGGCGCCATTAATGAATGGGTCTTACACTGTTGTTGTGCCGGATGAGATCAGCATAAAGTTTATCGTGAAAAATGATCCTAAAGGATTATTCCAATTTTCTGAAGAGAAAAAAAGAAAAGAAACGATCTATAAGTGGACATTAAAAAATGTTAAACCGATCAACGATAATTTTAGTGATGCGCCGGATGATAATTATTATCAGCCCAATGTAATTATTTACATCACTTCCTTCCAGGGAAAAAATGGCCGACAGAATTTTTTAAGCTCATTGGATGATTTGTACAAATGGGATGTTGGTTTTACAAAAGAATTAAATGTTACACAGGATGTAGATCTTAAAAAAGTTGTTGATTCGATCATTGTTGGTAAAAAAACGGAAATAGATAAAGCAAAGAGTATTTACAATTGGGTACAGCAAAGTATACGGTATGTAGCGTTTGAAAACGGCTTGGAAGGTTTCAGGCCAAGACAGGCTGCTGAAGTGTGTGACAAGCGTTATGGCGATTGTAAAGATATGAGCAGTATCATAACACAAATGTTGCGCATCGCAGGAATAAAAGCATATTATACCTGGATAGGAACGAGAAGCTTGCCATACGATTATACCGATATCGCATTACCGATTGATGATAACCACATGATATCAACTGCTAATATTGATGGTAAATGGATATTTTTAGATGGCACAGATCCACATGCAAAATTTGATGTGCCGCCATCAGGTATACAGAATAAACAAGCGCTGATATCACTGGATGAAAAAAATTATAAAATATTAAGAGTACCTATTATACCCGCGGAACAAAACCGCATGATAGATACAACTACGATTAGCTTTACCGATAACGGAATTAAGGGCCGTGAAAATGTAACTTACTATGGCTATCAGGGTGAAGACGTATATAATTCGCTATTGTACAGTGATGAAAGCGAAACAAAGGATTTTGTAAAAACGCGTATGGGCAAGGCAAGCAATAAATTTATTTTAGGTGATTATACTATTACCCATGTTAAACCCGAAGATAATATCATCAATATAACAGCCAATTTTGAAATACCGGGGTATGGGAAAAAAATAGGCGACGAATATTATATCAATCTGAACCTGGAAAAGATATTCGAAAAGCAGGTGATAGATACTAATAAAAGAAAAGTACCGTTAGAGATCGAGTATAATTACGTCATTAATGAGTGCCATATCCTTGAAATTCCTAAAGGGTATAAAGTAAGTTACCTGCCTAAAGATTTTAAGTATGATAATGACCTGGCGTCTATAAAAATATCGTATAAGATCATAAATGGAAATGTGATAGCTGAGCAGGAAGGCACAACAAAAAAATTAATGATAGAACCTTCTGATTTTGAAGAATGGAACAAAGAAATGGGTGCAGTTCAAACACAATATAAAGAATCAGTAGTGCTGCAAAAAATAACTAACTAATAAGAACCGATAAAAGCTAACACATGAAAAGAATAATTACCTGTTTATTACTCCTGCTTATAGGAGCAACATCGTTTGCACAAAAATCACCACTAGATTGGGTTGCTTCACCCGTATTGCATAAAGCAGATCCGCAATTTGAAAATGAAAGCGCTGTTATATTAGTAGATGCACGGCAGCATCAATACGTAGATGTTGATAAGGATAATATGATGATCAATATTACCTGCAGGCGCCTGGTAAAAATAAACGATGACAAAGGGGCGGAGCTGTACAATAAAATATATATTCCTGTAAATCCTCTTACAGAAGCAGTAGTATCAATAAAAGCCAGAACAATTCAACCCACCGGTCAGGTGTTGGACCTGCCACAGGATAAGATCTATGATGTAAGCGAAGACGGCAATGCCTATAAAAAATTCGCCCTGGAAGGAATTGAAAAAGGTTGCGAGATCGAATACATGTATACGATAAAAAGAAAAGTATCTTATTTTGGTTTAGAAACTTATCAGTCTGCCTATGCACCGTGCGAGGATGCAGAATTTATTTTGGAAGCGCCAAAGCGGTTGGTTTTTTCTGTAAAAGGATACAATGGTTTTACAGTAAGTAACGATAGTGTTATTGGTGATCAGCGTATTACTACTGCGATACAAAAAAATATTGTCGCTTTAGATGATGAAAAGTATTCAGACAGAACACCTAACCTGATGAATGTTCAATACAAGCTTTCATATAATTTATCAGTCTCTCAAAATACTAGGTTATTTACCTGGAATGAATTGGCCAAAAATGTATACACTGCTTATACAACCATTACACCTAAAGAGACAAAAGTGGTCGATGGTTTTATCAAACAGATAAATCTGCCTAAAACAGCTACGGAAGAGGAGAAGATCGTGGCAATAGAAGAATACATAAAAACCAATATCGGTGATGATGATCAGGGTGGTGATGATGCAGATAATATTGAAAAGATCCTAAAAAATAATGTAGCCAGCAATGACGGACTTACAAAAATATTTATCGCTGTATTAGAAAGGCTTGGTATCAATTATCAGATAGTTTTTCCAAGTAAAAAAGATGATTATCCTTTAGATCAGAATTTTGAAAATTATAAATTGGTACAGGAAATGCTTTTCTATTTTCCTAATACCGGCAATTTTCTTGAACCTGCTAACAGGGCACTTCGTTATCCATATATTACTCCGGCCTGGGCTGCAACAACGGGTTTATTTTTAAAAGGAACAACGATCGGCACATTCAAAACAGCTATTGCAGAATTTGATAGCATCAACATACAACCTTTTGATAAAAGTGCTATTGACTTAGAAGTGAAGATGCAGTTTAACAGCACTATGGATTCAATGGTATTACACACTAAACAGCTATTGTTAGGGTATGGCGCAACAAGTTACAGGCCCGCATTTACTTTTTTATCTGATGATAAGAAAGAAGAGTTTACAAAAGATGTTGTGACTACTGTAGCTAAAACAGATGATGTTCAAAACATCAAAGTACAAAATACCGCGATGATGGATAGTTATAAGAACAAACCACTTATTATTGAAGCAGATATTACAAGTGGAGATATATTGGACCAGGCCGGTGACAATATATTAGTTAAAATGGGCGACGTGATCGGGCCGCAAGTAGAAATGTACCAGGAAAAGCCTAGGCAATTACCAATAGCAATGGAGTACCCTCATTCAGAAGACAGGGATATTTACTTCACTATCCCTACCGGATACGTAATAAAAAATCTAAATGATATCAATAGTAATAAAACCGCTGCAGACGATTCAATAGGCTTTGTTTCATCCTTTACACAAACCGGGAATTTATTACATATTAAAATACATGAATATTATAAGGTGACGGATTTTCCTGTCAGTATGTTTGGAGAATTTACCAAAGTAATAAATGCCAGTGCAGATTTTAATAAATTGGTGTTGGTATTGGCCAAAAGAAATTGATTTTTAACTAATTATGACTTAAATTAAAATGCCGTTAATTGTGTTTTTTCACACGATTAACGGCATTTTTTTATATTATGAAAAAATAAATTTGGCAAATATTTAATTAATTCCTAATTATGCACATTATTTGTAAGAAAATAATCAATAATCCCCCACCTCTTCTAAAGCTGAATCCGGCATTGCATTGTAAACGATTGACTAAAAAAAATTAAACCATGAAAAATTTATTCGTATTATTCACGCTATCTGTTGTGTTATACAGCTGTGCAGCGTCCAAAGCAGGCGTTACTCCACAGATCGGAGAAACCTGGAGAGCTAAATGTTATGAAAAAACCCACCCAATGGATTTTCAAATAATCAATGTAGAAATGGGTTTCACCACTTACAAAGACAGTTCAACCACATATAAAATACCTACTTACACTTTTCAAAGAGAGTATGTACGTACCTGTATAGCTGGTTCTGATGTTGTTCTGATGAGACATCATCCTAAGAATAATTTACCTCGCGGTATTTACTCTGAAGAACGTTCTGTAACATCTAGATAAGTATAAACGCTCTGTTTGTAATTTTATTGCATACTTTATAAAAAAAGGTTCATATGATTAAATTTTAATCTATGAACCTTTTTTATTTCTATTGTGAAGTGCTTATTACCTTTGCTGCATGACCTCACAATTTTTTACCTACAATAAAGGGAAAGTAATACAAGCCCTCCGTTATCATTTTATTACGCGCAAAGAAATAAAGGCCCTAATGATTGCAGTAAATATTTTTGCCGTTTTTTCAGCGGGTTTATATTTCTTCCATAAAATTGCGCCCTTTGCTTTTTTGTTAAGCTCCCTTTTATGGTTTGTAATGATGTTATTATTCTGGTTCCTGTTACCGGCGATGGTATATAAGCGTGCTGATACTTTTCAGGCTACCTTAAGGGTTATATTATCTCCGGATGAATTTACCATTGAAACAGATAGGGGCGGCCGTAATAGCTGGCCTTGGAAAGCATTTAACAGCACAATGGAAAGTCCGCACTTCTTACACGTGTATTTTGACAACCGTTCATTCTTTATTATTCCTAAAGATGCTTTTTCACACGAAGAATTAATTGATGCAAAAAAACTGCTGGCACAAAAAATCCCAAAGTAGTCAACATTGGGATTTGCATTTTTTGTTATCGGGATTTACCGCAATGCCTTTTCCATAATATGGTGTGGCGTATTGTTCAATTCAAAAAATTGATTGCCGGTTATTTTATAGCCAAATTTTTCATAGAAGCCCAATACCGTATCGCGCGCATGCATCATTAATATTTTATAGCCTTTATCACGTGCAAGATTCTCTGCGAAGGTCATAATAGAATCGCCAATGCCTTTACCCTGAAGATTCTTTTGAACGGCCATTTGTCTTAATCGTAAGGTATTATTATCAAGGTGGCTAAGAATGCAGCAGCCCAGGATCTCGTCATCATCAAAAGCAGCAATTAAAATGTCTGTTTTATCTTTTTCAAGTTCCTCAGGAGAAAAAGTAATACCTAACGGTTTACGTAAAATCTCATTTCGCAGTTTGAGCATCTCTTTATACTCTGCAGTTCCATAGTCTATTTGTTTCAGGGCCATATTGCAATCGTATTTTATTAATTCTTAGTTTTTGTGCCAAAAATGCAATAACAAGATACAAACTTTTATTTATTGGGGGCTATTTAATACCTTATTTAAGTATTGTTCATAATTAAATTGCCAGTCAAAAAATAAGATTTTTAAGCCTGGTAATTGCCATAGTAAAGGCTTTTTAAAGAATTGTAATTATTCTTTTTACCTATTAATTTGACCTATATTTTATATACTATTTATATTTCTTTGTATTTATCTCAAAATGTATATTTTTGCACCTGATTAACTAAATTATACTACCATGTCAGACATTGCAACAAGAGTAAAGAAAATAATTGTTGACAAATTAGGTGTTGATGAAGCAGAGGTTACACCGGAAGCTTCTTTCACAAACGATCTAGGTGCAGATAGCCTAGACACCGTAGAACTAATTATGGAATTTGAAAAAGAATTCAACATTTCTATTCCTGATGAACAAGCTGAAACCATCACTACTGTTGGACAAGCTGTTTCTTACTTAGAAGAACACGCTAAGTAATTTTTCTATTAATCATCGCAGGCAAATTTTATGGAATTAAAAAGAGTAGTGGTTACCGGATTGGGTGCCCTTACCCCGTTGGGTAAAAACGTTGCCGACTATTGGCAAGGATTAACTGATGGTGTAAGCGGTTGCGATTATATCAAGCAATTCGATGCTACAAAGTTTAAAACAAGGTTTGCCTGCGAGGTTAAAGATTTCGATCCTACCACTTACCTGGATAAAAAGGAGGCACGAAAAATGGATCGCTTTACACAGTTCGCTATCGTTGCAACTGATGAAGCAGTTAAAGATGCCGGTATCACTCCCGAAAATGTAAATCCTGATCGAGTAGGTGTTATTTGGGCCAGCGGGATCGGTGGTTTAATAACCTTCCAGGAAGAAGTTGTCGGCTTTGCCAATGGCGACGGAACGCCTCGTTTCAATCCTTTCTTTATTCCCAAAATGATATTGGACATTGCCGCAGGGCAGATATCTATGCGCCATGGTTTCAGGGGCCCCAATTATGCAGTAGTAAGCGCTTGCGCTTCTTCTACCAACGCAATAATTGATGCTTTTGATAACATCCGTTTAGGTAGGGCCGATATTATTGTTACCGGTGGAAGCGAAGCTGTAGTTAGTGCAGCAGGTGTTGGCGGTTTTAATGCTATGAAGGCGTTAAGCGAAAGAAATGATAGCCCGCAAACAGCTAGTCGCCCATTTGATAAGGACCGCGATGGTTTTGTAATGGGAGAAGGTGCAGGTGCATTAGTATTAGAAAGCCTGGAACACGCACTTGCAAGAGGTGCAAAAATCTATTGCGAAGTTGCCGGTGGTGGCGCTACTGCAGATGCTCATCATTTAACAGCTCCACATCCTGAAGGATTGGGTGCAAAAAATGTAATGGCAACTGCTTTAAAAGATGCCCACCTTAAGCCGGAAGATATCCAATACATCAATGTACACGGAACATCCACCCCATTAGGTGATCTGTCAGAATGTAAAGCTATCTTAAGTGTATTCGGTGAACATGCTTATGATCTGAATATAAGCTCTACTAAAAGCATGACCGGCCATTGCCTAGGTGCAGCCGGATCTTTAGAAGCACTTGCTTGTATCTTATCCGTTACAAAAGATATTATACCACCAACCATCAATCACTTTACTGATGATGAAGCTTTTGACCCTAAATTAAATTTCACTTTCAACAAAGCACAACATCGTACCGTTAATGCTGCACTAAGCAACACATTCGGTTTCGGCGGACATAACGCTTCTGTGATCGTAAAGAAATTTAAAGCTTAGTCTAACACTCACTATTTTTTTGTTGACGAACATTTGTTTTTCATAGCAGCATCGTTGTGTCACTCACTTCAACGGTATACCTATGTGGAACAAAAGTCAATGCTTAAATACAATGTCAGCGATTTTTTTCGACAAATAGCATTAATTTCGACTAAACATATCCAACCATTTTGGAATTTCTAAACACCATTATTCCCGGATATAAAAAGAAAAAAGAATTCAAGAAACAACTTAGCAATGTGCTAGGTTTCACCCCGGGAGATCTTAAATTATACAGAACCGCACTGAGCCACCGCTCGGTGAGAGAAGGCGCAGATGAAAATAACGAGCGATTGGAATTTTTAGGAGACGCTGTATTAAGCTCCATCGTTGCGCATTACCTCTTCATGAAATATCCTTACAAAGGCGAAGGGTTTTTAACAGAGATGAGAAGTAAAATGGTCAACCGCCAACAGCTGAATGATATCGGCGTAAAAATGGGATTGAAAAAAATAACCATCTACAACAAGCACGATAATTCCCTGAAAATTTCACAGATATTCGGTAATACTTTAGAAGCATTGATCGGTGCCATTTATCTCGATAAAAAATACAACAAAACACAAAAGTGGGTAGAGCAATCTATCATCATGCCCTATTTATTCATTGATGACCTTGAAGGAATTGAGATCAATATCAAAAATAAATTATACGGCTGGGCAAATAAAAATGGCAAAGTATTAGAGTTTGATACACTCGATGAAAAAATAATAAACGGCCGCCGCTTATTTACAATGGGCGCTATGGTTGATAAAGAATTAATAGCACAGGGAAAAGGATACAATAAAAAAGACGCTAGTCAGAAAGCTGCACAACTTGCGGTAGATAAATTAGGACTTTAATTAATTGATAATTGACGATTGTCAATTATCAATT